>Ga0209491_10000366_pt1 | contig 89376 bp, 74 predicted proteins | sample BON02_FD_187213 | JGI IMG/M metagenome (GOLD analysis project Ga0209491, IMG submission 187213) | Freshwater microbial communities from Lake Bonney liftoff mats and glacier meltwater in Antarctica - BON-02 (SPAdes) (version 2) | ecosystem: Environmental > Aquatic > Freshwater > Ice > Glacier...
GTTTTGATGTTTTGATGTTTTGATGTTTTGATGTTTTGATGTTTTGATGTTTTGATGTTTTGATGTTTTGATGTTTTGATGTTTTGATGTTTTGATGTTTTGATGTTTTGATGTTTTGCGCAACGGACGAATATGCAGCAATGGTTGATCCGTTCGGGCATTTAACGTATTCCCGATTGCCCTAATCAAGGTTTTGAAAGATTCTCAAGTATTGCTGGCAACTGAACTGGACACTTTGTTTATGAAAGATGTCAGTGCTTATGAAAGATGTCCGTTTTTTTGAGATCGTTTCTTAACTTGCGGAAAAACGTTTTCGGCACGATGTTGAATTGTTCTTACTTCCTACCTTCCTTCACCTCCCTTCTCAAATCGACTGACCTTTTTTGCCTACGGTCTAGTTGTTACCGTTTCTGAATATTAGGCTTCACGCGACGACGACTGAAAATTGAAGCCGCTTCCGGTACAGTACGTATCGCCCTACTTCAATCGGCACAACTCGCGGCGATCCTGCGAAAGCAAACAAGGTCAATTCTAATGTTCTTCAAAACTTATTCGCGCCACGCAGCAACGCTGTTTCATTCTTTAATATCAGTTACCAGGAACATGTTGCACCGTTTGGGTCACGAGCGGTTTTTGTACGTGTTGATAACTTGCCAAATCGCAATGCTGGTCTACCTTTCGATCGCCACCGCGCCGGGTTGGGATGAATGGGCTCACCTACCCTCCGGGCTGTATATATTGCAGCACTCCGATTTCCGCCCGTACTGCGTCAATCCACCCTTGCAGCGAACCTGGTGTGCCTTGCCCGTTTGGTTACTTAATAGTCACTTCGACGGGCCTGCAATTTCAGATGCGCCAGGTTATCGTGGCGAGTGGATGCTGGCTGTACGCTTTGTGCAGATCAACGGTGAAAGCACTTTCGCCTGGATGTCGCTTGCGCGAGTTGCGGGCGTCGTTTTCCCGTTACTTGGGACACTGCTTATTTGGGGTATTTCGAAACGATTATTTTCGACATGGACCGCCATCTGTGCGACCACATTCTGGGTTTTTTCGCCAACGGTTTTGACCTTTGGTGCGTCCATTACGCCTGACGTCTGCGCAGCCACGTTCGGCCTTCTGGTAGCGTGGAGAAACTATATTTGGCTTCGATTACCAACGCTGAAAAATTCGATTCTCTTGGGTACGTCACTGGGCGTCGCGTTATTGAGTAAATTCACCTGGATCATTCTGCCACCGCTGCTGATTGTACTTCTTATCGCCGAATGCATTCGTTGCCGCTGCCATACAAAAGGATGGATCCAACGTTTTGGGCAACTAGCACTTGTCGGCTTCATTGCTATTTTCACGGTTAATCTTGGGTACGAATTCACTGGTTTCGGCTGGAAATTGAGCGAATTCACGTTTTGCAGTCAAGCACTCAGTGGAGCTGAAAGTTTACCGGGGAACCGTTTCTTTGATTCATGGATCGGCGAGATACGACTTCCAATTCCCAAGGACTACGTGTTGGGTATTGATTTGCAAAAACGCGACTTCGAGGGGCGGTTCGAATCTTATTTTCTTGGCGAACGGAAAGACAGTGGTTGGTGGCATTACTACATCGTTGGATTATGGCTAAAGGAGCCGATTGCACTTTCGTTGCTGCTTATGTTCGGGATAGTTCAATTGGTTGTGCAATTTAAGCGACAGGGTTTTCGATATTCCGGCTGCTGGCCTTGGTTTGTCGTCAGTATCCCTGGCATTGTTCTCTTCATTTTTGTCAGTAGTCAAACGGGTTTTAATCATCATTTGAGATATGTGCTTCCATCATTGCCGTGCCTGTACATGGCCATCGCTAGGCTGGCAACTCTAGGTCGTCAGAGTCGAACCAAGTGGGCAGTGATTGTCCTGCTTGTCTGGTATTGCGCCAGCAGCGTCGCAGTCCTTCCGCGTAGCTATAGCTATTTTAATGAAGCTGTTGGTGGGCCGTCCGCCGGTATGAATTATCTGGATAACAGCAATTTGGATTGGGGCCAAGACTTACTGACGATACGACAGTGGATCAAGGACAATCCAGATCGTCGTCCCGTTTATTTGATTTACTCAGTGGATCTGATTGACGATTTTGAAGTCCTGGGTATTGAAGCAACGAACGGCCGACCCTACATCGATGAAATGGGCCCAACAAAAGCAGGATGGTGGATCGTCTCCAACGGATTGCTACTGCGTAAAGAGGGACGTTGGTTTCGCGATAAAAAAGGCGTCCGACTATCCGTCTCAACCTCTGCATACCTGGTGAAATAGTTGGCAAACGTAAAATAATAAGCAGGCAAGTTTCACGACTAATTTTGGGCAATGCCAAATTCCGACTATAAGTTCGTGACTCTTTAACTATTTCAACTCCACAACAACCAACGTGGGGTTTGAAAAGCCGAAACTGCGATGCTTGGGTTTGAACTTGATTGAAGCCTTTTCCAGCATGGTCATGTACGCAGAACGGCGGGCTTGGACTGCGGGCGATTGACTGGTTAAGTGAGCGGTCACTAGGTACGGGTCGTAGGCAAAACTGCTCAGGGCATAATGCGTGTAGCCCGCCTGCCGCAGTCGTTCCAGGTCCACATCGTAAGCGTACGGGACATAGATGTCGGTGCCGGTCATTGGTTCCCCTAATAACTTGATGCCGGGAGACTCCGCCCATGTCGCCAGCTCTGCCCGCGTGTCACGGTTCAAATAATGATTCAATTGCACGGTGTCGTAAACTGCCAAACCGACCACAGTCATGCCTACCAAAACCAACGACCCTCGCCAAACCGGTCGAAGCCATTGCAGTACGGTTGACGAAGAAGCCGTCTCCGCCCGTGAAAACCATTGCCGCCGAACCAACCACAGCGACTGCCAACTCTTGACCAAAAAATAGATCAGGCCGGGGACCATTGGCAGAATGTACCGCGCCTCGTCTGGGTTGGGCTTCAAGGGGGAAATCTCAGGCACCAAATACGAGACCCAAACAAAGGCTAACCACAACCGCTCGCCCAGCTGCAAACTACCAATCCGTACAGTCCACCATAGCCAACTGCCCACCGCTGCGATCCCCAAGCCATAAGTCAGTCCAGGCAACAAACTGTATTGCAAATGGTAGGTCAGATAAAAATCGCTCCAATAGATCGGCACGAAATGTCCAGTCAAGGCATGGTTGCGTTCGTGATGAAAACCACTGACAAAAACGTCCCATTGGTCCAGAATCACTGCGTTCGGAAGTAGGAACCCCAACACTGCCAATCCGCTGATCAGCAGCAACCAGCCCCCACGCATCTTCCAAGTTAAGGCCCCGTCGAACAGCAAAAACGGCGTAGCCACCACGCCTACCAAGAGGCCTTTGTAGTGACTGCCCATCGCGAAGCCCCAACAAAGGGCGGCGACCAACAACCAAGTTTCATTTCGCGTTCGAAAGTATTGCGCAAACCCACCCAGTGCCGCCCAGGACAACAGGACCAGCAGAATATCTTCTTTCACGTAATGGGAATGCAGGACCATCGTGGGAGTGACCGCCAAAACGGCGCCCACAAGCACCGCGGCCCAACGTCCCAAATAGGGGATCGCCGCCAAGATCATGACCACCGGAATCAAAGCCCCAACGATGGCCATGATCGTCCGTCCTAGCTCCACGACTTCTTGTGGCGTGCGACTGGTCTGCCATTGATTCGCCCATCGCATCAATTCCAGCATCAGAATGGGGTGATGAAAATCCTGTTCACCCGTTAGGACAAAATTCACTTTCTTGGGCTCGTCAAAGTGATAACCCAAGGGAAAATTATGATTGGTTGAACTTAACACCAAAGACAAGGCAAAAACTGCCAATAGCGCAAGCCACATGATTAAGCTGTGCAGAAAACGGTTCATAAGTCAGACCCGTACCACTTTCCAATCCAATCACCGGATGAATTTTGGTAGAAAAAAAGAACGGGCCTCAGACTTAGATTCGATATGCTACGACTGACGACACACGCCCACGTCTATATTAAACTAACAATGGGGATCGCCACTGGGTTGGAATTCAAATTCAAGTTCCAATTTAACTTCAGACAGGACCAGGCAGCTAAGTTCGAACTAAGCTGCTGCTTTACGCTCCAACGCGGCTTGGTTGGGTCGAACCAGATCTTTGATCAGTCCCATTTTCTCGAGGGCCACAAGCGAGATATAAGTGACGTCAACTTCCCACCAACGATGGCCATGCTGGGCAGACCGAGGGTCGGCGTGGTGATTGTTGTGCCAGCCTTCGCCGTTGGTCAAAATCGCGAATAGCCAATTGTTGCGGCTGTCCTCGCGAGTCTCATAATTGCGATAGCCCCACATGTGAGCGAACGAATTGATCCCCCAAGTGACGTGCCAAGTATAAACCGTTCGCATGATCACGCCCCACATTCCCCACTGAGCAGCGAATTGTAATGTGCCGGCTACGGTTCCGGTCATTGCCAAGCCAACGATCGCTCCTAGGGCCACGATCGCGACTGCGGAAATGGCGTAGACCAAAACCCAGTTCATATTGCGTTGAAGCCAGCGATAGTAGGGGTCTCGCATCAGATCGCGTACATACTTATCATAGGCAGCGCCCGTGCTTAGTTCGCGATTGTCAATGAAAAGCCATCCCATGTGCGACCAAAAGCAACTGACCTTGGGAGTGTGCGGATCGGGTTGGTGATCGCTGTGTTGATGATGGACTCGGTGAACCAGAACCCATCGAGCGGGCGAATCTTGAAAGCTGCAAACGCCTAGTGTCGTGAATGTGTACTCGACCCATTTTGGGCAAGTGAACCCCCGGTGTGTCAACAAACGATGGTAGCCGCCGCCAATGCCTAACGACGTGAAGATGTAATTTCCCAGCGGTAGAAATAACACGCCCCACCAGGAGAAGAAGTATTCGAAGAACGCGAACGGAATCGCGATATGAAAGAGAATCACTGGAATCAGGTATTCCCACAGGATGCGACTTTGTTTGTCGACCATTTTGGGCTTGGGTAGGTGACCGTCACGTTTGACATCGACGACGGTGGTTTCAACCAACCGATCTTGCGAATCATCGTAGGCAGGACGCTGGGCCTGGGTCTTGCCGCCGGTTGGCACTTTGGCCTCGGCTGTCACTGCTCCCCCTGCTGGCACTGCGCTGGCAACATCTTGGACGCCCGTGTCTGGGACGCCCGTGTCTGGGACGCCCGTGTCTGGTGCGCCCGTGTTTGGTGCGTTTATGCTGGTTGAGTTGGTATCGGTAGCCATCGAAATGATTATTGTTTTCGCTAAGGTGTAAATATTCTAAAACTGGCCTGCCTGCTATGTCCAGAATCAACCGCGAGGCATAGAAAAGTATGGCAGCCTTCGCTTGCCACGTAAACCGCGAATTGTTTTAAAATCACACCTGAACCTGGCCTATTTCGGGAAAATCTGGCCACGGAATTGGCTTTTCTGTCGCACACAAGCCGCATAAGGGATGGACTTGCCCGGTTGGCTATTGGCTTGGCTACTGGCTTGGCTACTGGCTTGGCATGGGGGTGGGGAAGCGTCTTGGGGTTTACCGATTCATTGTAGCAGCAATGCCGCGTACTGCTTCGGGTTAAGGAACCTGGAGGCAACCAGGGGTGGGTTAGGGCAAACTGGGTCATCTGTCTGGTGCTGGACCTTGGCCAGCTTTGGCGGAACTGGACGTTGGTGCGGTGCCGGCGCTGCTGGCCGGACTACTTCTGACCTCTGCCTTGGACTTGGGCTACAATGGGGTCGACAGACGGAAATTTCGTTGGGGGGCAAGATTGAAATCAGGGTTAATGTTTAAGATATTCATTGATGCGGACGCTTGTCCAGTGAAAGCGGAAATCTTCAAGGTCGCGGCTCGATACGGCGTCCCTGTGATTGTGGTCAGCAACGCACCGATCCAAGTCCCCAAATCCAACAGGATCAAAGCGATTGTGGTGGGGGAAGGTTTGGACGTGGCCGACGACTGGATCGCCCACAGGATCAAAGCCAACGATATTGTCATAACCGAAGATATTCCATTGGCCGGACGATGCTTGGAGAAGTTTGCTAAGGCCATTGGGACTCGAGGGTCGGTGTACACCGAAACCTCCATCACGTCGTCGTTGGCCAGTCGCGAACTGCTGTCACAATTGCGTGAACAAGGATTGGTCACTGGCGGCCCGAGTCCCTTTGAGGAAAAAGATCGTTCGCGGTTTTTGCAGCGTCTGGATCAAACGATTCAAGCGGTCAAAAAAATTTTGCGGACCGAATCCACCGCTGCCACCATCGAAGAAGAAGCGAAGTCTGAAGCACCCGGGGATGCCTAGGCAACTGGGGATTCCTGAGTCTGCGGGGATTCCGATGCGACCGAATCATAAATTGTCAATTAAATGTACACAGGAGTGGTCAGATGGATTCCAACCAATTGAATGATGAACTGCAGCAATTGCACTTGCAATTGACCGGTCAAATGGAACAAGCCGAAGGTTTGACGCCGCAAAATATTGAATCGTTGCAACGGATTGCCGCAGATATTCAAACATTGATGCAACGGCGATCGACCAGCCAAGCGTCCGTTGCTGGGGCCGCAGCCACGATCGATGTCGATCCAAAAGAGCCTCAGTCCGGTGAATCGGCGGACGATTGGACGGCTGATAGCCTGGAATTGCCGGCGTCGATCCAAACGTTGGCCAACCAGTTTAGCGTCGAACATCCGCAGCTAGCCGACGTGATGAATCGTCTGGGGTATCTGCTAAGCACTATTGGAATCTAACCGGCGGTTGCAGCCCGAAGCGCTGGGGAAAGGTCGCGGGCCAAGATTCTGCGATTTGGGGTAGAAATTCGCTTTGCGACCGTTTGCGAAAAAAGTTGGCATTTCGTATGCTTGAAACGACGGTCAACGGGCCAGTTGTCGGTTCCTGTGGGGCCGGGCTAATGCGGCGACCGTGGTGGATGAAATCCTCGTCCACAAATCAACAGACAAAATTCGTTTGCACCTTGGAGAATCTTCCTTGAACGTGACTGAGTATGACGGCCAAGTCCTAAATGAAGTTTCTGGTTTTTCGATTCGCCAACTGGTAGCCGATCACGGTTCCCCGACATTTGTGTATGACGGCGACATGATCCGAAAACGATGCAGTGATCTTAGTTGCTTTGACACGATTCGTTATGCGCAGAAGGCCTGTTCCAATCTGTCGGTATTGTCCATCATTCGGGAACAGGGCGTTCTAGTGGACGCCGTCAGTGCTGGGGAAGCGATGCGCGCGTTGGCGGTTGGTTATTCGGCCGACGGTGAACCACCAGAGATCGTTTACACCTGTGATATTTTTGATCGTGAAGCTTTGAAGTTGTTACAACAGTATCGTTTCCATTGTAATTTGGGATCGATGGACATGATTGAACAATTGGCCGAAATTCTGCCAGAGGCGGAAGTAACCTTGCGGATCAATCCGGGGTTTGGTCACGGCCACAGCCAAAAGACCAACACGGGTGGGCCTCAGTCAAAGCATGGTATTTGGCATGAAGATTTGCCTGAATGCATTCAACGCTGCGAAGCGGCCGGCATTTCGATCACGGGTTTGCACATGCACATTGGTTCGGGCACCGACCTAGAGCATTTGGCTCAGGTGTGTCAAGCGTTGAACCGCTGCGCGCGACTGATTGGTCGATCCATCAAATCCATTAGCGCCGGTGGTGGACTGCCGACGATTTATCGGGGCGGCCAAGAAGCAATCGATTTGCATGCCTATTTCCAATTGTGGGACGAAGTGCGTAACGGATTGCAAGGGGAATTTGGTCACGACATTGGACTTGAGATTGAACCGGGTCGCTATTTGAGTGCCGAAAGTGGTTACCTGTTGACCGAAATTCGCGCGATCAAAAAGATGGGCGACAATCTTTTCTATCTGGTCGATGCGGGCTTCAACAATTTAGCGCGACCGATCCTGTACGGAGCTTACCATCCGATGGCGATTTGCCCGGCGGATGGGCGAACGATCACTCAGAAGGTCGACGTCATTGTAGGTGGACCGCTATGCGAATCGGGCGACATCTTCACTCAAGAAGAGGGCGGTTTGGTATCCAAGCGTTCATTGCCTTTGGCCGAAGTGGGCGACATCTTGGTGATCGGTTGTGCGGGCGCTTATGGTTCGGTCATGGGTAGCAACTATAACAGCAAGCCATTGGCCGCCGAACTGTTGATCGATGGCGGTCAATTGAAACTCGCCCGTCGCCGTCAGTCCTTGTTAGAACTTTATTCGGCCGAATTGGACGCGATTCAGACGTTGAATGTTTAGTGCGTGATACCGATTGAGTGCACTTAATTTTAGGTGCACTTAATTGGTTGGGCGGCCGGTGAATCGCGGCCGGTGAATCGCGGCGGAGGCATGCGGTTGTCTTCGCCCGGGTGTTTGCAGCCGTGGCAGACAAAAGCGGTGGGCATTCGAGTTCCTCTTGCGGCCTTTGAGTCTGCGTTTTTGCGGGTCGGTATTAGTTGGAAAGTCGAAGGCCAGCTTAGTGGGGCGGTCTGTTGTTGGGCGGTCATCTTTGGGAATTTTTTTTCCCGCTGGCCTGTGTTTCTGTCTTTGGCTTGGCTTGGGCAAGGCCATCTTCTCGCTATCTTCTTGCCATCTTCTTGCCGTTTTCTTCGGCCCGTCGTTCCCGCTGGGGCGCTTATCAGCTTCGCGACTAGGACCCTGGTGAACCCCGCTGCACAATTCAGATACACATTGATCTAAGCTAAATGATCTAAGCTAAATGGTCTAAGCTAAATGGGCTAAGGTAAATGGTCTAAGGTAAATGGGCTAAGGTAAATGGGCTAAGGTAACGGCGGCTGCATTCGTGCCGGCGTTTGTGTTTGGGCGGTAAAATCGTGCAACTCGTCCAAGGTTCACGTGATTGTCGATTCAACCCGTAAATCGCTTGGATTTCTGGGCCGCAGTCAAAAAAGGCGGCGAGAAATTGATTATCATAGAGACGAACGAATCGAAGACCGGTTTCGATTTTTGCCGACAGCTACGGCGGCGGTAGCCAAGGAGAACATTGTCAATTAACTAAGGTCCAGTTGGATGCAGTTGAATCAGATACCTCGATTATGGGAAACCGCCGGTATAGCAAAGTCATTGGGCCTGATGATTTGCTTATCGATGTCTTTGACTCTTGGTGGTGCCACCGCTCTTGGGGGCTTGTCCGCACTGAATTCTGACCCCCAGGCGGAACAGGCTCTATCGGGGCAGGCAGAGAATGACATTAATTCTGAAACCACTGGGGTCTCCCGGGCTCAAACGGGCGCGGTGACTTCAGGCCAGCTGGCAGACGACTTGGGCGTGTTGACCGGGCAAGTGGATGATAACCGGTTATACAACAGGTTCTTAAGTGCAGGTTTGGCATTGATGAAGCGTGATGATGTGATGACCATGGAGGAACTTGACCAAAAATTAAAGTCCGGCCCGAATCAGTCTTCTGTGAAGGTGCCAGGCACAAAGGTGGGTGATTTTTTAGACTACCAGTCGATTGCCAAAGCCAGTCTGATGTTTGGCACCATTTATGACTGTGGACGCTGTGAACGGATGCATGCCAATATCGCAGGTGGCGTTGTGGTTTCGGAGGACGGTTTAGCGTTGACTAATTTTCATGTACTTGATCGCGAGCAAGAGGACACCAAGACCTTGTTTGCGATGACCTTTGATGGAAAGAGTCATCCCATTATCGAGGTGTTGGCGACTGACAAAGTGGGCGATGTTGCGTTGGTTCGGCTGGGCGGCGAGGGGCCTTTTTATCCGGCTCCCATTGCCAAGACGATGCCATTGCCGATGGAACCGGTCAAGGTTCTAAGTCATCCTAGCAACGAATATTTTGTGTTGACCGAAGGCGTGATCAGTCGGCACGTCAAGCCACGCGGTCGCCGTAGTCGCGAACATTGGACCGAAATTACCGCTCCCTTCGGCGCGGGCAGTAGCGGGTCGGGGGTCTTCAATTCCAAAGGCGAAGTGGTCGGATTAGTTTCCCGAATTTTTCCAATTCGACGCAGTGCCAACAGTCGGCAACCTAGTGATGACGAACAAAGCGATTCACCGGATCGATCGTATGTGGAACTCATCTTGAAACGATGCGTGACCTTGGATGCGATCAATGGTTGTTTTGCCCAGTAGTGAGAAGCAAGCCAGGTTGTTGAACACAAGCGGTAAAGCGATGGCGGGTCTTTAGCTGCCCGTGGTAAGCTTCCAGCGTTGTGCGACGATTAATAAGTTATTTCAGGAGACTACAGAATGGGCGAAGTGAATGAAGTTCACCAAGATCGCAAACAGTTCAATGAAGCAGGGTTAGCGTTTGTCGCAATATGCACCTGGCTGGCTGTGTTTGTCGCGGCCGATCTTGTCAATGATTCGGGCGTGCATCCTGATCTTATGCAGTCATTGATTTACTCCAGGTTCGGTGTGTTGGTGGGTATCTTGGTTGGGGTTATCGGCGCTGGGAATTTGGTATTCTGTCAGTACTTCGCCTTCTCGACTCGGTCGTTGCTATTTCGAACAACTATTTTCCTTGGCTTTCTGGGAACTAGCTACTTTATTAGCTGGCGGAATTTACAGCCGGCTAATGCGACTTGGCAGCTTTGCAAGCTGCTTGGCATCGAGACAATCAACGGCGTTGGGTATCTCGTTCTACTCCTTGCAGTGTTGCCAGGGCTTACCCTTTGGTTTTTCAATCCGTTGATTGGAAAAATTCGTCTGCGGCGGTTTGCCAAAGACCAATCGTCATCGAAGTCGCATTTTGATCGGCGGCAGCAGTCGACCACCAACACACTTGTGATCCGAGTCGCCCTGTTGTTGATGTTGTTGACGCTGACCAACGCGTTTCCGCCAACTTGGTTGATTGGCGGTGGTTATCTACCCGAAGCATTCCTGGTGTACGTCCTGGCCGTTGGTTTTTTGACCCCGTTGTTATCACTTCCGGCGATGCTTTGCGGACAATTTCAAAATAATTTTGCGGCTCTGGTTTGTTGGTGCCTGGTATGGTTGGGACTGGCGGGCGTTGTGGTGGCTAGTATCCGGGTCTGGATTTTCTATGTCCCGGTAGGAGCGATGGGTCAGATTGACATCCTATCCAACGTGGCAATTCCCTGCGTGTTCGCAGCGACGGCCTTGAATTTAATATTGGGAGTGATTTGGTATCGGTCGTCGATGTTACCAAGACGGGCACATTTGAATCGATTGAAACTTAAGGAGGAAGTCGAACCCGCAGCATCAGTTTCCGGATTACGGACCCAAAGTGGGTCGGGACTGGCAATTCGTTTAGCGACGTTGTTGATTATGCTGTTAGCTTTTACTTTTGGTCAAAGTCTGACGCGATCGAATTGGAATCTTACAACGTTGTTGTTGGCAGACCAAAATGCCTGGATTAGTTCCCAATTGGTTGTGCGACTATCGGGCTTAAACCACAGTCGGACCAGCTTTGAAGACCTTGAAAATGGCAATAGTGGACGGGATTTACGAAATTCTCTTGTAACGATTGACACGAATGGTTTAGTGTTCGTCTGTGTCACCCAAGAGATGGTCGATGATGCGACATGGCCTAGCATCGAATCACAGTTAGCGACCCTGCCGATAGCGGCCAATGTCGTTAGAAATTTCCCTGCACGTACACTGTCGGAAATAAAATTCGGCCCCTTCGGATGGACTAGCATCGATCAACAATCGCTGCCAATTTCCAGTCTGCCTAAGGCGTTTGCGACTCGTCACCTAAAAGTTGTCGGCGGCGTGGTCAATTCAAATGAGTTGAGCCTGATTCCGCCTGGAGTTTCAGATTTGCAATTTGAGAATTGTCAATTCAAAGGTGACTTTCAAGGCCTTCGCCGAAGGTTTCGACATTTCGATCTTAAAAATTGCGAGGTGTCAATTGAGCAGTTGCTTTCGATGGAACTGCCCGAAGTCATGAGCTTAAGGTTGAAGGGATTGGATTGTGCGGTCGAATCGCCGGAACTGTTTGGACAGTTTTTATTGCAAGGAAATTCGTTTCGTTTGACCTGCGAGAGCCCCGATCAATTAGCGGCCCAGTTGCGTAAGTTGCCGGTTAAGTTTCGCCCTTTTATTGATTTAGGCACGAATTCAGATGCGCTGCGTGTGGCCGCTTTGTTGACATGGAAATCCAGGTTCGCTTTGTCCGCTAGTTCAGGACAATTGCCACCCAACTGTAATGGATTCATGTTTCAGACGAACAACGATGGCCAGATAGTAGGCGTTCGGATGAAGGGTTTCAATTCTTCATCGACCAACTTTCTGGAATCCACTGACAACGTTGAATTGCAATGGCTGGCTGGAATGGATAGACAATTCGATTTAACTAATTTCAATAACGAAAACTTCCCAGAACTGACGTCGTTGCGGCTTTTGGTGGTGAGCACATACGCGGGTTTGTCGGCGGTCAACTTGAACCGGGGTACGATTGGGCAATTGGAATCCAATTGCCCGAATTTGGAAGCGATCGTTATTGATGGGGAGATCACACCGCTTGGCTGGGCAGAAATCTGTACCGGCAAAAGAGTAGACAAAGTAGCGATCAATCCGTCGGGACTGACGCCAGCCCGGTTGAGGCAAGTAAAACAGATGCGACAATTGAAAACTTTGGTCTTGCTGTACGACCAAATGACGGAAGACGAGGTTGAAGAAGCCAAGAAGGCAATGGGTGAGGTTCCTTTTGAAGTGCGGCTACAGCCAATAAACGATCTGCCACACTTAATTTTTCCTCCTCAAGAGACGCAAGAATAAGAAGTCCGTTGAATCATGGGGTTGAATCATGGGGTTGAATCATGGGGTTGAATCATGGGGTCAACTTCGTTTATCGCCGAGCGTTTAACTTGGCGTTCAGCCTGTCGTTGAGCCTAGGTGTTAGGACCCGGGCTGATTTGCACGGCAAGCTATCTACTGGGCTGTCTACTGGGCTGTCTTTTGGATTGAAGATTGTTGAGGGCGGCGGTGTAAAATGTGTAGGTGTTAAATGTGTAGGTATTAAATGTGTAGGTGTGTAGGTGTGTAGGTGTGTAGGTGTGTTGGGGTCTATTCTTTCTGTTGATAGGGTTTGGGTATTTTCGCGCCCATTCTGTCCTGCCAGGCTTGCAAGTTAGCTAACAGCTTGGTAGCGGTTTGGGGCTGTTGTTGGGCTAAGTTGGATTGTTCGCCCGGATCAGTCTTCAGGTTGTAGAGTTCGCTGACTCCCGATTCGTAAAAATGGATCAGTTTCCAGTCACCGCTGCGAATGGCAGCCCCGGGCGTCCAGGTAGAACCGTGATAGTGCGGGTAGTGCCAATAGATCGCAGCGGGCTCACTTTGGCCGGCTATTCCTTGAATGACGTGCGACAGGTCGGCACCGTCTTGGGCTTGTTGCATGTCGCATGGGACATTGGCTAATGCCAGAAGTGTGGGATAAAGATCGGTGCTAACCAAGGGGACTTGGCAGGTTGTCCCGGGTTTTGAACCTAAGACGCCTGCCACAATCATGGGGACTCGAATGCCACCTTCGTACAGCCAGCCTTTGCCGCTACGCAAGGGTAAATTCGAAGTGGGTCCCGGGTTGCGTAACGTGCAAAGTCCGCCGTTGTCGGAAAAGAAAACCACGATCGTATTTTCACGTTGGTTGGCGTTGGTCAAATAGTCCATGACCTTGCCAACACTTTCGTCGACGGCGCTAACCATCGAAGCATACTGTGGATTGTTCTGGATCGCTCGGCTTTTTCCTTGATGTTCCCGAATTGGTTCCACGTCGGGAATCTGTTTCGCTGCGTTTTGATAGTGTGCCAGATAATCGTTTTCAGGGATGATGGGGGTGTGCACATCAAAATAGGAGATCATCGCAAAGAACGGTTGCTGGTCTGCTTGCCGCATAAAATCGATCGCTTGTTGGGTCAGGACTCGTGATGCATGTGGGCGATCGTTGCCCACTGGCTGATTGGCCGGCTGGCCTTTCTCAGGATTGTGATGCGGATCAAAGTAGACGTCAAAGCCCTGTTTGTCGGGGGCATACTGGGCACCGCCTAAATGCCACTTTCCAGCGAAAAAAGTCTTGTACTGGGCTTGTTTAAACGCTTCGGCCAAAGTCGTATGTTCCAGAGGCAGGAATGAGCGATCTTGCGGTGTTTCCAGCATGCGTCCATTGGAATGGTTGCCAGGAATCCAATCGGTGATGTCGACTCGGACCGGATGTTGTCCCGTCATGATACTGGCGCGGGTCGGCGAACAAACCGAAGCCGCTGCATAAGCTGCGGTGAAGCGAATGCCTTGGCCGGCCAAGGCGTCGATGTTGGGCGTCTGATGGAAGGGACTGCCGTAACATCCGACATCCATGACGCCCAGGTCGTCGACCAAGAACAAGACCACATTAGGATGTCGTTGCGGCTTTGCGGACTGGGTTAGTGTCGCAGGATTGTTGGAGCCAAGCGACTGCTTTGGCGTCGCAATGCTATGTGCAGTTCCAGGTAATGTGGTGGTTTGTCCAGCTTTGCATTGACTGGCGGTAGGGAAGATGACCGCCAGAATTGTTAGCGCCGCGATCCAGCAGACTGGAATGCCTAAAGTGTTGGGTTTGGTTTGACCCAGTGCAACTTTGCCGACGGGTTCCACCTTGGGAACCGAGTTGAGCAGTGGGTTTAACTGGCTGGCGGTGAGTGGTTGTGGTTTAGGCATCGAGTGAATTCCGGGGGAGAAGCGAAATCGGTCGCCGATTTTCAGACAGGCGTGCAGCGAAAGTCAAAGGGTCCGAAGACGATTTAGGAATCGATTCAAGGTCGATTCCGCCTGTTTCTGGGAAATGACTTCGGGGCGGTAATGGACGGTAAAACTAAGACGTTTGGCGTATTGGCATACCGCTAATGCGATGGGGGTGCCATGTCGCAGGGGCGGCAATAGGCGGACGGATTCCAGGGTAAGGCCGCCCACTTTTGCTTGCCCTGTTTCATCAACCGGGGTTTGTAACCGATCCAATGCGGGTCCAAGATTGGTAACGTAGCTGGTGGCCCAACAGTTTTTTCGCCGACAATGAAGTCGAAACAAGCCCGGCACCCAAGCAAAGACGTCCAATGCAAATAGAAACGTACGAGTCAAACCGAAGCGACGCATCACGTGCATCTCGAAATTGATGCCCTCGGTCAATCGTTCGGGGAAGCCCAGTTCGCTGGTTCGCCGATCGATGTAAACGATGCTGACGCGATTGCACGCGGGCAAGGAAATGTCAGATGCTTGTCGTTGGTTAACCGGGATCATCAAACGATACCAGTCTCTTTGTCCAACACGTTGCTGGTCCTGTCGCAGATGGTCTAACGCAATCAGCCAGTGTGAAAGCAGAAGTGAATTGACGGTAACATTCCAACCGCGAGATAAATCGCGTAGACGTTTGGTTTGAGACAGCGAAAGCTGTGCGTGCTGGCAGGCAAGTTGCAGCGTTGGATCGCTGGTAGCATCGTCCGTAACAGTGTTGGCATGGTTCGAAGTGGTGTCTTTGCCAGCGGGTTTGGATGAGTTGGAATCGGCGGATAACGAATGGTTAGGAAGGGACTTGCTGGGGTCGGTTTGGGAAGACAGTGAGGTTGCGGCGGTCAATTGGACAGGACTTCGTAGCAGGAATTTCGTAGCACCAAACAGACCAATCAGTTGGATGGGCAACTTCCAAAGCGAATACCAATCCCAACGCACCCAGCGACCTCGATTAAGCAGGCGTTCGGGTTGCAGCGGGCGAAGCGGGAAGGGTGAATCCGATTGTGCGTCGTTGGATTGTGCGTCGTTGGATTGTTGGCAAAGCCAGTGATAAACTTTCAGCAGTTCTCGAATAAGCTGAATGCCGCTCACACCGTCACAATTGGCATGGTGCGTCTGTAAAATCCAACGGCATCGCGACGGGCTATGCCAGACGTTGAAGCGGACACCTATGCCGTCGGTCAATTGCATCGGGGGCAAAGGCGGTAAGGTGTCACCAGCAAGCGGTGCCGCGTCATCCGCGACCGGGTGGAAGTTCGCTTGCAAACTGCGAAGGTCGGTAACTTGCCAGTGAAGTGGGCGTTCGTTTTTCGTTTTCAGGACGGAAGTCAAAAGCGGGTGGCGGGCTATAACCTTGTGTAACGCGTCCAGCAGCAGTTCGGGATTCAATTGACCCTTGAGATCCAATACAGCAACAATTTGATTGGGTGAACCGGATTGTGTCTCCCAGAATTGCAATCGTTCAAAAGGGCTAATCGCGAAGGAATCGGGCAAGGGCACTCGAAGGAATCCTGATAAAGCTGAACGTGGTTGGATGGGTGAACCCATCATTGTACCCTGAAGTTAAGTCGACTGGTCTTCACGAAAATTCAGTATCGCCGCGAACATTTGACCTTAGTGTCTGGTCTTGGTTTGTGTTGACGGGCCAAGACGTCCAGTCCGCTGCGACAAAACCCTGGGTCAGCGCTGGTTGCGGCCGTGAGGTGCGGTGGCCAGTTAGATTGGCGGGAAATTCAGCTTCTACAAGCGATGGTGCAGGGTGCGAACGATTGTTCGGGCCCGGGATAGTCGAGTGGATGATGCGACTTGGGACCGTTGCGGGTAGGATTTCTGGGAAGCAACCGCGTAAAACTGTATTCTAAGCCGTTGACCGGCAACCCAACTACGGTTAAATTTTGGCTTAGTCACGAGTTCGCAGAATTTCCCACGGGGCGAAAGCTGATGAGATCTGTGAAAGCAGGTCAGTTGCCTTAGCTTTAAGCCAGTGATCCAGGGCAGCGGCCGGTGATCCAGGGCAGCGGCCGGTGATCCAGGGCAGCGGCCGGTGATCCAGTTGGATGGGTGAATCGGCTCGGGTGAATTCCCGCGGGGGCAGATAAGTAGCTGTTGAATTGTTTAGGTGAATCGGCAGTGGCAGCAGTGGCAGCAGTGGCAGCGAAATAGTTTGATTCGCTAAATCAGATGGTGGATGTAGCTCAGTTGGTTAGAGCGCTAGATTGTGATTCTAGATGTCGGGGGTTCGAGTCCCCTCTTCCACCCTTTTTATAAACGGCAGTCGAATTTTCTCAATTCGCTGGCTTGTTTTGCACCAGAGCCTTCTTCCCGAAAGCCTTCTTCCCGAAAGCCTTCTTCCCGAAAGCCTTCTTCTCTGGGCTTCCTCCAAGTGCAGGGTTTTCCTAGACAGGAAGGCCGACTTTCTGATCATGCCAGCGTCGGTTGCTATCTGCCGCCGATTTACTGACTTGCGTGCATGAATCTTTGTCCTCAAATTCTCTCTCCCGAATCTTACTTGGCATGGCCGACATTCTTGGCTGGCATTCTTGGCTGGCATTCTTGGCTGGACTTTATTTCGGGGGCAAACACGGCGTGTCGCAAGACCAGTGGTTCACCAAGTCGGTGGCGTTTGGCGAAATGTTGGCGGCTGGCATTTTTTGCTGCAGGTTGCAGGTTGCTAGTAGAATTCCGTGAAATCAACTTGGGCGATAGGAAAGGGTGGACTTTGAGCAATTGGAATGCTTGCTGCCTTGGGGCAGTTCACAGGTGCCTGGCTAGATGGCGGACGCGGCCGCGACTTGGCCATTGGAGTGAAAGGGTGATCCGCAGGGCTGGTTTGCTTTTGGGTGAATCGTATTTCTTAGAGATAGTTTTAGGGACACTTAAATTGCTTTAAGGGATTGTAGGCAAGGATCTGGGCAGTCGCAGCTAGCGATCGAGTGCGCTGCCAAATGGCTGGTTGGAAAATTTGCTTAGTCAGGCGATTGCTGGCAAGTTTGCGACCGGTGCGCGTTCAGGGTTCGCCAGTCCGCAAAAAGCTACAAGGGTTTGGATTGGGGCGTGGTTGTCCCGTCTGGTATTGATCAAGTGTCATTGTGAGAAGTCTAAATCTTGCAATAATGGGTGCCAATGACGGGCCTAAATGCTTAGTGCCCGGCATTGCATTGCTGCGCAGGTTTGGACGCAAAGATTCAACCTGGTACGTGATTCCGATCGTCGGTCTGCCCGCGTCCAGCAGCTTCGTTACTTAACGATACTTCATTCTCTGCATACTTTATTCTCTCTAGGAGAGCCTGAAATGCCTTTAGTCCCACTTCGCGTCGTTCTGGACTATGCTGCTGAAAATAACTTTGGTGTTGCTGCGTTCAATGTCAACAACATGGAACAAATTCAATCGATCATGGAAGCAGCCCAAGCGACTGATTCGCCGGTGATTGTTCAAGCATCTCGCGGTGCGCGATCGTATTCGCAAGACAATTACTTGCGTCACTTGATGCTGGCGGCGGCTGAACTTTATCCGCACATTCCGATCGTTATGCATCAAGATCACGGCAACAGCCCTGATACTTGCATGAGTGCCATCGATAACGGATTCACTTCGGTGATGATGGACGGATCATTACAAGAAGATGGCAAGACTCCTGCTGACTTTGATTACAACGTGGCTGTGACCAAGAAGGTTGTGGAATTGGCTCATGCCCGTGGTGTCAGTGTTGAAGGTGAACTGGGTTGCCTGGGTTCTTTGGAAAGCGGCATGGGCGAAGCGGAAGATGGCCACGGAGCCGAAGGTAAGTTATCGCACGCTCAATTGTTGACCGACCCAGAAGAAGCGGCTCGATTTGTCGAAGCCACCAAAGTGGATGCGTTGGCGGTTGCGATCGGTACCAGCCACGGCGCTTACAAGTTTACTCGTAAGCCTGACGGTGACGTATTGGCGATGGATCGAATCGACGCGATTCACAAACTACTGCCTAACACGCACTTGGTCATGCACGGCAGCAGCAGCGTGCCGCAGGAATTGCAAGACATTATCAACGAATTTGGTGGATCGATTCGCCAAACTTATGGTGTACCGGTAGAGGAAATTCAGCGTGGCATTGCTTCGGGCGTTCGCAAGATCAACGTCGACACCGACAATCGCTTGGCCATCACCGGGGCCATTCGCAAGGTTTTGATGCAGCACCCCGAGAAGTTTGATCCTCGTGATTACATGAAGCCTGCTCGCGAAGCGATGAAGCAAGTTTGCATCGATCGCATGGTTTCGTTCGGGCAAGCTGGCCATGCCAGCAAGATGGGTTCGCTGGTCCGAGGTTAATCGGAACACGATCTCTTGGAAGCGGTCAGCTTGACTCTTAGCCATCGATGTGGGTTCGTTGATTCTGGAGGTTGTCCGAAGATTTTTACGGGACGACGAAAGTGTTTCGAACGGGAGCGTCGAATAAATTGGTGGCTTTAGCGAGGGTGCCGATCGAATGAAACGGTTAAACCTTGGCGAATGCGTGGCAACACGATTGATTCGCCAAGGTTTTTTTGTGTACCTAAGGTAACTGCAGGCCAAGCAGAAAATTTCTAAATTGCGACACAGTTTTGTTTGGGCCGGGTGTCGTTTGGGCCGGGTGTCGTTGGCCCGGGATACGGTTGAATCCGTGAATCGGTGGATCTTCGGTTGTTTGTCGAGGGGTTGAATTGCCGATCGCAGGGTTGCCGACGACTGGGTTGCCGACGACTGGGTTGCCGACGACTGGGTTGCCGACGACTGGGTTGCCGACGAACGATGGTTAAGTTTCGGCGAAGGCGTGCGGTTTTCAGAGTCAGCGGCGGTTTTTCGGCGGATGGCTGGACTTAGTGAATTTTCCCAGCAAGGATTCCGTTTGTACGGCGACCAATGAGGCGAAAGCAGGCCATGCCAGGGTATGGGTCGTATGGGTCGTATGGGTCGGCATTGAACCGCCTGGGCGGCCAAACGGCTGTTCGAAGCTTTGCAGCAAACCGATGGCATGAGATGGGCGGCATCCTGCGTAAAAGTTCCGCTTGTGTGCTTTTGGAATAAACGCAAAAATGCCTGGGTTGGGCCGACGTTTCAGGTAGCTTCGGACGGTTTAAATCCGCTAGAATTAGAGGGCCCAGTGGATTTTTAGCCGGGCAACAAACGGTTTGGCAAAGGGCGATAACTCCGGCCCAATTGGCTTTTGGTCAGACTGGATGCTGGCCCGAATGTAAATTTGTAGTAGCCAGAAAATCGACAGGCCTGGGGCGAACGCCTTTGACTGGCGATTGAATTTGAATTTTTGATGACATGCAAGTTTAAGTGACTTGCGGCTCTGGGGTGGACGAAGTTTGGGCTGTGACCTGTAAATTAGGGCCTACAGGAATTCGGGCTCAGAGGCTGTCTTCCCAATTTTGTAAGAAATAGTGATTGGCCGTTGGGGTCAACTTACGTGAACGCTACTTGTAAGGGGATCAATTGTCATGTTGACCAAACTGAACATCACCGCCTGGATTTTCTGCTCGTGGGTGGAAGTCTTGGGAATCGCAGGTTGTGGTGCTGCGGTAGATACCGATCAGATCTTTCGTGACATTGCAGCGGAGACCAAATTAGATTGGGTCGCTTCAGAGAATTCTGAAACCGTTGGAACCGAAATTCAAGAGAAAACCGCGAAGACTTCTCGGAAGAATTCAGCAAGCAACAGAGCAAGTGAAAACATGAACGACGAATCGAAGACTGAACCCGAACCCAAGTTAGAGGTGGCAACATTTGGCAACGGATGCTTCTGGTGTACCGAGGCCGTTTTTCAACGAGTCAAAGGTGTCAAGAGAGTGGTCAGCGGCTTTATGGGTGGCCAAGTCGATAACCCGACTTACGAACAAGTGTGTTCAGGGCGGAGCGGTCACGCTGAAGTGCTGCAAATTGAATTTGACCCGAAGGTGGTTTCCTATGAAAAACTGCTGGAAGTATTCTGGCGGACTCATGATCCAACCACATTGAATCGCCAGGGAAATGACGTGGGGACCCAGTATCGTAGCGCGGTCTTTTACCACAGCGACGATCAGAAAAATTCTGCCGAAAAATACAAAGCCCGATTGGGTGAGGCTCGGGCGTTTCGAGATCCGATTGTGACCGAAATCACCGAGGTCAGCAAGTTTTACGCAGCGGCGGACGACCACCAGGATTATTACAACCAGAACAAGAAAAAGAATCCTTATTGCGGCATGATTCAATACAAGTTGGACAAGTTCCGCAAGGCATTCAAAGACGTGATCGACAAAGAGAAAGACGTCGTAAAGTAAGCTTGACTGCGGTTTATGAGAATCATTGATGCCACGAATGGGAACGATCCCCTTCGTGGTCTTTTTATGGGTGCAGGGATCGCAACGCATGAACTTGATTAACATCGAAGACCTGACCGACGTCCGTCTGGCGGCTTATCGCGATCTGAAGGTCACCCAATCCGCTCAAGTGCATCGCCCTGCGACTCATGCCAGCGGCCAGGATTGGCGGTATGGGTTGTGTTCCGATGAAGGGCCATTCATCGCCGAGGGACGCATTGTCGCCCAACGATTATTGGAATCAGATTATCACGTGGAATCTTTATTGGTCGCCCACCGGAAAGTGGAATGGGCAACGTCGCAACTGGAAAAACGCCTGGACTGGAAGAATCTGCCCGTCTATTGTGTTTCAGATGAAAAGATTCAACAGCTGGTTGGCTTTGAATTTCATTCGGGGATTTTAGGTTGCGGCATGCGGCAGATGCCGGAATCATTACTGAAAGTTGCCCGCAAATGGTTTGACGGTGGAAACGCACAGCTGGGACCGCCTTCCCGTTCAGTAAGCCGAGACCTTACGCCGGACACAGACCTTGCGCCGGACACAGACCTTACGCCGGACACAGACCTTACGCCAGTCGGAGTACTTGGTACGGATTGGATTGCCGATAGGGATCGGTTGGGGAGTGGGCAATCGTGTACTCTGATAGCGTTGCCCTATGTGTCGCAACCGGAAAACCTGGGTTCGATTCTTCGGTCATCACGAGCCTTGGGGGTGGCGGGTTTGTTGGTAGACCGTCGCAGCGTGGATCCTTTCTCGCGGCGAGTGTTACGGGTTTCGATGGGGCATGCGTTAGGTTTGCCAATTCTTAAATGTGACGACGTCAGATCCCAGTTGCAAGCGTTGCGGAACGTGGGCTTTCGCATGCTCGGCGTCGAGGTTGATCCACGGATGTTGCCGCTGAATTCTGTGGGTGCGGCTAAGCGTCAAGTGCTGATCTTGGGCAGCGAATTTGAAGGGTTGGACAGGCAGTGGTTGGACTGGGTGGATCAGATCGTCGGAATTCCGATGCCGCCGGAGGTGGATTCCATGAACGTTGCCGTGGTCGCCGCAATCGCCATGCATCACCTCTGTAAACGCTAAGTTCTGGCGCATTTTTTCTGCCAAAAACAATTCTACGCTTACCCGGCTGGATCGGTGCTGGATTCTGCGAGCACAAATTTTCTGCTGATAATCGGGCGCAACTATGCGTCCTGCGGCAAACTAGTTTTTTGATTCAAAGGTGCGTTGAGTCGCTTAATCTTGGCTTTTCTAGCGAAAATTCCGCAGTGATCGTTCTTCTTTCCCATGAATCGCCTGGATTTCTGTGCGGGGGTAATTGCTGGTTGGACTGTCGTGCCGTCATGAGCACGAAAATTGTCGCTTGAGATGACAAGTAGATTGTATCATAGTTGTGGAACAGTCATACTTACAGGAGTCTTGGATGCATATCGAACTATCACTGCGAGACGGTGTGCCAATTTATCGCCAGATTGTCAGTCAGGTGCGATACCTGATCGCATCGGGACAACTTGAAGTTGGAGCGGAATTGCCCCCGATTCGGAATCTGGCTCAACAATTGGGTGTTACTCCCAATACGATTGTCAAAGCTTATGACACCCTGCATGCCGAGGGGTTGTTAGTGAAGAAACAGGGGGCAGGCACTTATGTATCTGATTTGACTTCGCCTATTCGGAAGACCGAGCAACGTAAGATATTGAGCCAGCGAGCGGATTCGTTACTAGCCGAAGCCAGGCAATTAAATTTTTCGTTTGAAGAAGTGTTAAATTTGCTTAAGAAGCGTCATGCGGCAATGCAGCAATCGCAAGCCAAGGAGTAGATGAGATGCCTGATTCAATCGTTTGTGAGAATGTTGTCCGTGTTGAAAATCTTTCCCGCCGATTTGGGGAAATGATGGCGTTGGATGGCGTCAGTTTGCAAATCAAGCCAGGTCTTGCGTACGGTCTGGTTGGTGCCAACGGTGCGGGGAAAACGACGTTTATCAAGCATTTGCTGGGTTTGTTGAAAGCCAAACAGGGGTCGGTACAGGTTTTTGGTCGGGACCCGGTTGAGTGTCCGGTCGAGGTATTGAGTCGGATTGGCTACTTGTCCGAAGAGCGTGACTTGCCACATTGGATGCGGATTGATCAGTTGTTGAAATATACCTGCGCTCATTATCCGGGCTGGGATCGTCGATATGCTGAAGAATTATTGCAGACGTTCGGCCTGGATGTATCAAAGAAGGTCAAGCAATTGTCCAAAGGGATGCGAGCGCAGGTAGGGTTGGTTGCCGCCGTCGCTCATCACCCAGACCTGCTACTATTGGATGAACCTTCCACTGGATTGGATGCCGTGGTCCTTTTTTCATACATTAGAAAAGTTCTTGGCGATCGCTGCGGTGTTGACCTTGGTGCCGGCACTGCTGATCAGCCGATATGACTTGCAATCGGCAGATGAACCATTCTTTTTAGCGATTGGAAACCCAGACTATTTTTCATTGAGATGGTACGAATACTTTGTCATGATCGCGTTGAGCGTTGGGTCAACCATCGCCGCCATCTTTTTCGTGCAACGGCAGCGTTCGGGTGATTCCATCAGTATCGTGGTTCCTTTGGCCATGTGGCTGTCCGCAGCGTTGGGTGTTTCAGGTTCTGGCAGCGTGTCTGGCGGTGCCGTTGAGGCAACGAAACTGGATTGGGGCAACCCAAGCAGCGGTCCCCTGATGGCACAGGTGCGACATGAACTAAGGCGATCGTCTATGGGTTTATTGCTCACTGTTGTGATGACGATCGGAGTGCTTGCCTTGATCGGCTTGGTGCCTTGGATGAATCCAACTTGGGGACGTGGATTTTCAGCGAAACGGTGGCTGGCAGCGATCGTCTTGATTCCGATGTGGAGTCAATTTATGGCCACCGAATTGGTAGCAGGAATGCAATACAAACATTGCGATGCGGAACTATCGCTATTTGATGCGACCCGTCCGTTTGCCTGCGATACGCTGATGGGGATCAAGATCGCCGTTATTGTGGGAGGGTCACTCATTGGATTTTTGTTGGTGGTGACCGTCGCTGCGGTTTGCACATCAATCGCTGGTCAGTGGCACTATTGGGATTTGATGTTCGGTGGGATAAGGTCTTGGGTGACCAATGCCATTCAAAGTCAAATCGACCCAACGCTGCCGGCAGTCAGTCGAGTGGATTTTCGACTTCAAGACGTATCGTTATTCTGGCGTCTGATCGTGTTGTTGAATGTGATTGTGTGGCATTGCTTCACCGCCTTGATGCTACTAGCTTTTGTCTTTTGGGTAGGAAAACATTGGCGATGGTTGGTCGTGGCAAGTTTCACATTCCTGGCCATTGTGATGGTGTTTTTATGGGACAAGTACAACGGGAATTCACTGGCAAGAATTTGTGAGTCCTATAGCTATCTGGTGCCGGTCACGATCGTTTTGATTTCATGCTACTGGATTGCGATGTCGGTCCGCAGTGGAATCGTGGGGCGTAACTACTTGTTAGGCGTGTTGTGTCTTTAGGGAACCTCGCTGGCGGCATCGGTCTGTCTTGCGGCGAAGTTTGCTGCGAGCGTAAGCCCCGGCGGATTGCCGTGGAATGGGGTCTGGTTGGGTGTCGCAATGCCAATGCTGTTCTTGGCTACGATCATAAGGGCGCCGGTGGCCTTGGCCCGTTACCGTCATCAATAAGTTGCCCCCAGAGGCTTCGTGAATGCTTGGCCCGTGTTGATTCTTGGCCCGTATTGACAGGGGGGATGCTGTGGTAGGGACACTTCTTAACGACGCATAGGTGTACAAGTGTAGGTAGGGTGGCGGCGGTTTGGCTTCAAGTTTTTGGCGATTGATTTAGCGTGATGACTTTGGCTTGGTCCGGGGCATAAATGGTTACGATAAAAAGATCGTCATAGTCTTGTTCGGAAAGGACTGGGACCGCGTCGCCTCCCAGTTCTTTGATAATCTCCGGAACCGAATTGCTGTGGCCAACGATCAGCACACTTTGTCCGTTGGCGGCCGCGATGGTATCTTTGATTTGTTTGAAATAGTCTGGAGAAATTTGTCTGCGATTGCTTGGAGACATCGTAATGTCGATTTGTGTCAGCTTCGTGCCGGATTGGGTGGCAGATGGACTGGCGGTCTGTTGGGTGCGAAGGTATTGCGATGTGATAATCGTTTTGATGTCCGCCTTGGCCAGCGTTTTGGCAAGAGCGTCGGCTCGAACTCTTCCTGCTTCGGTCAGTTCAGGATCCATGGCAGGCAGTTTCTGCTTCTCCGCATGTCGTACTAAGTAGACCGTGGTGACCTTGAATGGTTGATCAGCGTTGACCAGTGTGGGTGTGTTTGCCTGTGCCAAGAAAACCACCCATGCAAAGCCCAAGAGAATTGACCAGGTGCAAGAGCCTAGGCTAAGCTGGCGGAGATTTGTAGTACTTGATTGTGGAAACATGGGGAATGCCTTCAGGGGAAACAAACATGTTGATCTTGTGGACAACGGAGTGAACTATGGTCCAGGACCCGCGGGATTCATTCTACTAGGATTTCGCAGCCGTGTATGATTTCGTAGCTCTGGATCTGGCAAGTGCAAAAGTGAGTGTTGCAAAAGTGAGTGTTGAAGTGCTAACACGCGATGTTCGTCGTTTTCGTAAGCGGCTATTTTGTGACCACGAGCGAGTGCTGGCGAGTGGGGCTGGGCAAACTTATCTTCAATGGGACTGATTCGATGACAGAACTGCCAGCCTGTATTCACTGCGGGTTTGAATACACTTACCAGGATGGTGAAATGATTCATTGCCCAGAATGTTCCAGTAATTGGGACCCAAGCCAATCGGCGGCAGACGCTAAAGAACACGTTCGCGATGCGAACGGCAAGGCTTTGGCGGATGGCGATAGCGTGACGATGATCAAGGACTTGAAGGTAAAAGGAACGTCGTTGGTGGTAAAAGTAGGAACCAAAGTCAAGAATATTCGAATCGTCGACGGCGATCATGAGATTGATTGTAAAATTGACGGAATTGGCTCGATGCAATTGAAATCTGAATTTGTGCGTAAGGTCTAGTTTTTCTGGTTGAATTTAATTACTTAGTTCTGGGGTAATGATTGACCATCGGAGGCAACGCTTTTTGAAGGCGGTTCTGTGTAGCGGAGAAGGCTTGAATTTTTGCCATTGGGAATGCTATTTGTTGCCGATCTTGTGGTTTTGTGTCCAATTTTTGTTGGTGAATCGGGTGATTTAAAGTTGCTACACAGATGCCGTTTAAATATCACGGTGCAAACGCGGTAGAATTTCCGCAATCCTGCTGCCACAATTGCTGATGAATTTGGTGCCGTTGATCGTGCAAACCGATACAAGTCGAGTGGTCAGTGTGATGATACAAGATCACTACGTCGTGCCAAAAATTACAGGTGTCACTGGAAATCATTACAACTTGTCGCACCAAAGACAAGACGCAGTAAAGATTCAACAGTTGCAGAAAATTGAAGCTGGGATTGTCGGTTGTTTCGGCAGCCTGTTGACTTTGATGAAGGAGCGAGCCGAAGGCGGTTCCACTGTTTTGAACAAGACTGCGATACTGTTTGGAAGTAATCTAGGCAACGCCAACGCGCACAGTGCCAATAATTTGCTAATCTTCTTGGCGGGTGGCGGATTCAAACATGGTAGGTTCGTCAAGAACAAAGAAGGCACACCCCTTTGCAATCTATTTGTTACCATGTTTAACCAAGCGGGTTTAGAATTGGAATGTTTCGGCCAAAGTTCGGGCTCACTAACGTTTTGATTGATGGATCTGTCCCGATCTAAACGTATCGGCGCAATGGTTGTGGTTCCCAATGGGACACAGCGCATTTTGTACAAGGCCCAGCAGACTCGCTGCCTTTCGATGACAATACGTTTGATGCAGTAGTCTACGAATGTGCGGTAAGTATATTCGCCGATCAAGACAAAGTGGCACATGAATTTCGCCGCGTATTGAAGCTGGGCGGATGGTTCGGTACGACGGATAGGGTTGTCAGCAGTCAATTGCCAACAAATGTTGCGCAACAATGGCGTCTTTATCTTCTTTCCTGCGGCGTTAAAGTCTTTGCTCCAGACCAACCCTGATTTCGTATCTTTGACCGTGCCGTCGCCCTGATCTTCATACCGTTGGATAATTTTGAACGTTCCCTTTGAGTTGATGTCACCATCATTGGGTAATCCGTGCGGTTTCCCGTTGATGGTTTCCAAGCCGGCCACACCACTCGGTCCACTCCCGATCTCAACACACTTTCAGCGGATTTCAGGGTACTCTGTCATGACCCGTTGGCTTCCTACTTTGATCGCGTCCTTGGCCCCATGATAGAACCAGACATCATTCTTCTTCGAAGATTTTTGAGACGGCTCCCGATAGGGATAGATCTTAGCCGTGCCTTGCGCGAATGCAGGCGAAGTGCAGAGCACCGAGCTGAACAAAATCGCGATTTACAGTAAACACGCTAGTGGTTGGGAACTAAATTTGAACTTGCGGGTCATCTTTTCTCTAACTCACGACTATTTTTTTTTGCTTAACCCATTGCTGACCGTGCGATCAAACCTGGTTTTACATTGTTGGATACGGTATCAATCGGTTACTGTAACTTTGGATCAAGACTGAGACAGGACTTTTATCAATTTTTGTGCCAATCGTGCAACAAGGTCAGAGCATGGGCTATTTCCAGTTGCAGAAAACATGTTCTGCGTGGGGCATATAGGCGAGTCGCAGCTACGAAAATACCAGCACGCAGCGCACGCAAGTCGATATTGCCTGCCTTGGCATACGCTGCTTGTTAGAATTAAAGTAAGCTTTCTGCAGTCGCCCGCCTTGCTCTCCCGCATTGCTCGCCCGCCTTACTCACCCGCCTTACTCACCGCTATCTCGCGAACGTGTACAGCAAGACGAGGGCTGTCCCGATGCCTTGCAGAATCAGGTAGCCCGTGATGCTCATCATCAGCCCAAAGATGCAAATGATTGACGGTAGAATACCGCGCACAGCAAAAGTCTGTTTCCAGGCGAGAAATTGGTAAATGAAACTCAGCGGCATGTAAATCAAAGTACTTGTGTAGAAGTCGATCCAATTCAGGAGCGAAAAGAAGACGACCCAAATCGCTGCAAGGTTCTGAAGCCCCAGGATATAGGCATTGGCAACCACGTGTTCTGTTAAATTGCGTTTCGCCGAGCGGAAGCAAATCCAACAGATCACCGCGTTGATTGGCAATGCCAGTAGCAAGAAAACATTCATCCAAGTCATGCCAATCTCAGTCGCTTCCAGTATTAAAGTCCGGTCCAATGCTTCGAGGGCGTTTTCAGAATTTTTACTCAGGATACCTTCCTTAGATTCGTCGCGTATATTGGTTAACAGTTTTCGCGTCTCAACTAATTTCAAGGTCAGTTCGGGTGGCAGAGAATCCAGACTGCTGCTTGTGCCCAAGGGTTTGACGGTTTCCTTGTAGGTGTCTTTGGGCAATCCAAACAAGAAGGCGGTGGTTACCAATGCACATGCCAGAAGCAGATATCGCATCGGGTTGGTAAGACGCTGGCGATCACCATCCAGGTACCCACGAATCGTTGTTCCAGGTTGCCGGCAAAGCATGGCAGTGGTGTACATCGCGCCTTTCTCTCCGGAGATAAAGGCGAATATTTCCTTCCAAAGGAACTGAGCGGTGAGTCTCTTATCAGGATCTGTGTTCATGTTTTTCAGGCGAATCGATCAGCGAAAACCGGCGTTCTTGGTCGAAGCGAAATTTGACCGTGCCGACGTTAGTGACACATGCTTCAGGACCTTTCGCTGCGCGACAAGACAAGCTGGAATCAGGGTTGCCAGGTTCCACAACCTTCTCCGCCCTCAGGCAGATGCGAATTTCGGTGCGGAAGCATGATTTATCGCTGACCCCTGTTTATCAAGATGAGCAGTAACGCAACAGCCTGCCGTTTTTCCCGCCATGCTAGGCGACCTCCGTCTGCCGTGATTCCAATGGCCATGATCGCGGTTAGTTCTTATGCTCGCTATGCACCGATGTATTCAGCCAGCGTCGCCCATTGGTGGACTCAGATCGTATATTCTGAGGGGCGATCACAACCGGACAGAGAGATGAACACATTTGGCAAGTAGCCCGTAAGATTCAGGTCAAGTAAGAAGAGTGGATGTCTTGGATTAGACTGATACTCCGAGTGATCAGGTCTGTTGATCCGTCGCAATTCGCGTCAATCGTGGCATGGTCGTCGATAAAGAGAATGACGACGTTGGGCTGCGCTTCAAGGCGCAACTCAGGCAGTCGCCGGGCTTCTAGGGGGCGCTCAGGCAGGGGCAGCAGACACAAAGAACGAATCCCAAGTGATCGGTTCATCGAACAATCCTGTTTTCAGGATCACCCGTCGGTAAGTGTTGCAACGGGGTCGTAATCGCCGCCTCGGGATGCATTGGGCCGATAGTTGTCCAGCAACTCAATCGATGAATCAGCGAATCAAGAGTGATCAAAAGTTTGGAACGGTTCAGAGTGATGCTGCGACCGCAACATTGCCCAGTTTATCGTGTTATGCTGACTGTTTCCGTAGAAAAGGTGAAAAGGGCAATAAGACGATTTTCTAGTCTTGGTTTTGGCTCATCCACTATTCCGCATGAATTTTTTTTTCCGACACCGCCTTCCCCAATCCTTGCCAGCCGTCGATGTCAACGGCAGCGATTGATGACGACAGGGACGGCTGGAGACGGCGAGAGTGGAAGGCACTGGTGTGCTTTGATTTTGTTTCTTACTTGACGTTTCTTACTTGACGGTGGGTTGATGCGAGTTGTCTTGGCAGAAAAACCATCGGTTGCCCGTGAACTGGCTTCGTATTTGAAGGCCCATACGCGACGTGATGGATACCTTGAAGGCGGTGGATACCAAGTCACTTGGGCGTTTGGACATCTGGTCGAATTGAAAGAACCGGGTGACTATGATCCGGCTCTCAAGCGATGGTCTTTGGAAACACTCCCGTTCGTGCCCGAAACTTTTCAGTTGCGGTTGCGGGGTGACGACGGCGCAAAAAAACAATTCGCGATCATCAAAGGTTTGTTCAAAAAAGCCGACTCGCTGATCTGTGCAACGGATGCGGGGCGTGAAGGCGAGCTGATTTTTCGCTATATCCAGTCGCTTGCCGGAGCCACGCGAAAACCCGCACAACGGCTATGGCTCAGTTCGCTGACGCCGTCTGCGATCGCCAACGCATTCGGTTCGATCCGCCCGCTTTCGGACTACGATGATTTGTACGCGGCCGCGAAGTGTCGCAGTCAGGCGGATTGGGTGGTGGGTTTGAACGCCACGCGTAATTACACCGTTCGCCACCGATCGACTGATGCTTCTGGTACATCGTCTGGCAATCAGTCCGACAGCCAGCGTTCCGGTTTGCTGTGGAGCTTGGGACGCGTGCAGACTCCAGTGCTTGCGATGATCGTCCGCCGCGATGATGAGATTCGCACGTTCGTCGCGGAACCGTTTTGGGAGTTGTTGACGACGTACCGTGACGTGCAGTTTCGATTCACCGGAGATCGTTTCGACAACGAACCCGAAGCCGAAGAAATGCAGAAAGCCTCCGCCCAGGTTCCGCTGGTCATCAATAAGGTTGCCGGTCGCTCGGAAAAATCTCTGCCGCCGCAGCTCTACGATTTGACGGAACTGCAACGAGATATGAATCGCCGTTTCGGGATCTCCGCCGCCGATACCTTGTCGGCGGCCCAGTCGCTTTACGAAGCGAAATTGATCACGTATCCGCGGACGGATTCTCGCTACCTTAGCCAGGACATGCGGAAAGAAGTTCCCAAGATTTTCGCTCAACTTCAACCGATCCAGCCGACCGAAATCGGCAGACTTGATTTGAAGGATCTTCCCTTCAATTCCCGGATTATCAACGACGCCAAGATCACCGATCACCACGCCATTATTCCGACTGGCGCCAACCCCGGAAGCCTGGTCGGACACCAGCAGAAGGTTTACGACGCAGTGGTGATCCGATTGATCGCGGCGTTCTATCCGTCATGCGAAAAGCAAGTCACGACCGTTGACGCCGCGGCGGGCAAAATCGGGTTCCGCGCCCGAGGAGTCCGAGTGGTTGCTGCCGGATGGACGCAGCTGTATCCGCGAAAAGACAAGAAATCGGATGAACCTCAAACGCTTCCCGATTTCCGGAAAGGGGAATCGGGACCACACAAGCCGTTTGTCAAATCGGGCCAGACTTCGCCGCCGAAACACTTCTCCGAAAATACGTTGCTGGGTGCGATGGACACCGCCGGTAAACTGGTCGAGGAAGCCGAACTTCGGGAAGCGTTGAAGGAAAAAGGGTTAGGGACTCCCGCCACTCGCGCTGCCACGATTGAAACATTGTTGCGTCGAAAGTACATCGATCGCGACAAGAACAATATCGTGGCGACGAACTTGGGACGCTATCTGATCGCGATTGTTCAAGACCGCAACTTGACCAGTCCTGAATTGACCGGCGAATGGGAATCGAAGTTAAAACAAATTGAACGCGGCGAATTGTCGGCAACTTCGTTCATGGACGAGATCGCCGAATACACTCGGGGCATCATCCGCAACAGCGATTCGTTGTCGATCGATGCGGACATTTATGGCGACTGTCCTCGGTGCGGCCAGAAGGTCATCGCTGGTAAGCAGACGCTTGGATGTTCGGCGTGGCGAAAGGGCTGTTCGTTCGTCTTGCCGCCAAACTATCGCGAGATTACGTTGACGATGACGAACCTTCGGCAGTTACTGCAACTGGGTGTGATTCGTGAACCGATCACGATCGATGGCGGGCACCCGTTTGTGTTGACGATGACTGGGTCAGGCAAATTGGTCGAGGTTCCTTTGCCGTTGGGCAATGAGCAAGACACCGGTCACCGGGAAGCCAAGCGATCTAAACCAGCCAATCGATCGTCAGGTCAGGCCACGCGGTCGTCGTCGGGTCGGGCCAAATCACCTTCGGGTTCGTCGCCGGGTTCGTCGCCGGGTTCATCACCGGGTTCATCGTCGGGTCAAGCCAAAGTGTCCAAGGATGCTGATGGTAACCTGGGCCCTTGCCCGCTTTGCGGCCATGCGGTGATTGAAACGCCCAAGTCTTACAGCTGCAGTCAATGGCAAGAGGGATGTGGACTGACCATTTGGAAAACGATCTCCGGCAGAAAGATCTCGGCCACCAATGCAAAGAAGCTGATCAAGAAGGGCGAAACCTCGATCGTGAAGGGTTTTCGATCCAAAGCGGGCAAAAAATTTGATGCGAAATTGAAGCTGGTCGACGGCAAGGTGCAGTTTGATTTCTGAGCATTAATCTTTGGTGAGGGGGTGAAGCAGCGCATCCACCAATCCGGCTGATTCCATGGGGTGATTGGCGTAGTGTATGACAATTGCTGCCACCCTCCGGGGAATTGGTACCATTCCTGGCCAACCTTCATTTGCCCGCTTTGGGTTCGAGGGTGGCACGAATGGCACAGTCGTAGAAAAGAGACGGAATCCGCCGCAAAGACCCTCGCAGCCTACGAGCCAAGCGGAGGTCAGGGGGCCGACTCGCGATACTGAGCCATGCCGTACCGGTTTCGACTACCGGAGAGTGTTCGTGAATCGCTCCGTTTGTTACAATTCGACTTAACTTATTCACTGCTTGAGACTTAGGATGTGTAGCTGCCATTTGTAGAGTGGTTTGCAAATCAGACGTTGTCTTTCGCTGTGAGAGTCTCGCGTTAGGGCACGTACGATGGCAAAACAAGTAGCGACCCCAAAACAAGTTGGCGGTGGCGGATACACATTTGAAGACAAAGTGTCGGCATCGTTCCTTTTGAAAATGCTTGGCGCCGCTTACCCGCTCACCGCGGAAGACGGGCAGATTGATGCCGTTCGCTTTCAAAAACGTGTGGATGGCTGGTTTCTTGACGATGTAGTCCTCATGCTCCGGAGGCCAGACGAAAGCACTGGTGCGCTTGCAGTCTCCGTAAAGAGCAATACACAGATCACCGCGTCGGGTTTCCCGGCAGATTTTAGAGACGCAATTTGGGAACAACGGCTTCATGTAGGAACACAGCAGTTTGATGTCAATTCGGATTATCTTTCGCTCGCAACGGCAACGGTTGATTTAGAAGTTAAGACCGGATGGGACGGATTGCTCACAAAAGCTAACGATGCTGACACCTCAGACTTTGCAACGCGACTCGGAACGCCAAACTATTCAAACGACATCGAGCGAGCCCTGTTTGCAAGCCTTCATTGTCCACCGGCGATTGATGTGTCGAAGACTCCTGCAGACACCACAGAATTGCTGAAGCGACTACGACACTTCCAATTCGATTTCGTCAGCAAGCCTTCGGAAGACGAAAACCGGCGCATTTCTCGGTGTGCAGAATTGCTTCGAGATGGAGGACAAAAACAGGCCATTGACTTATGGACTCAACTGAAGCAGATTTCCAGAGAGTTCGCCACGTCCGGCGGGGACTTGACACGAGCAGCGTTGGCCGAGCGACTACGCGCCCGATTTTCTCTAAAAGAGTTTCCAAACTATGTTGCTGATTGGGCCAAGATTTCCGCCGATTTCACCGTTCGCATAGAGCGGGTTAGAGACCAACTCGCTGGTAGCCTTCGACTGGCCCGAGATGAGAAAGACCTCCCGAAATGTGGCCAGCCGATCACTGCGTTTCTCGGCGCGAGTGGTTCTGGGAAGACGGTTCTGGCAAAACAAATAGCGATGAGTTCCACATCTGGTGGTCACGCAGTCTGGCTTACCCCCGCTGACCTCAACATCAAATCGCTTTCAGTGCAGTTTGCTGATCTTGGCCTCGGCTATCCGTTTCCAGAACTTGTTGCCCAGTCGATCGGACAAACTGGCGTCATAGTCGTTGACGGACTCGAACGACTCAGCCAAGAAGGACTGTCGAACTTGGCTGTCCTACTCAAACGGGCGCGAGCCAACACGAATTCGTCTGCATGGTCTATCGTTTTCACATGTCTCATCGAGTCTTGGGAGCGGACGCTACTTGCTCTTCAGCGAGAGTCCGGAGAAGTGCTTACGGTTGCCGTGGAAACGGTTGAGTTTCAATTCAATCGGCATCGTGATCAAATAGTTGCTGCGTTTCCAACGATTTCACAGATGCTTCTACGGCCGCAACTGGCCACTGTATTCTCAAACCTGAAGATGCTCGACCTTGTGTTGTCGAACACTCGCAATGAAACGGAGTCAACTTCGTGGGTGGGTGAGACTGATATTCTTGAGTGGTATTGGATGCAACACATTCAAGGCGGTCCTGAGGGGTTGGCACGATCGCGTTTCATGCAGAAGTTGGCATGTACTGAAGCAAACGACTTCTTGGTAGCGGTTCCAGTTGGCGAATTCGACAACGCGGAATGTCAGCTTGCGCACGGTTTGATTTCCGATCAGGTCATTTGGAACCGCGACGAGAGATTCGGATTTGAACACGACCTTTTGGGTGATTGGGCGCGAACTCGATTCTTGTTGAGTCGACAACAGGACATAGCCGATCTTTCGCGAGAGTATTCACTAAATCCTCGTTGGCATCGTGCTATTCGCCTTTTCGGGTTACGGTTGCTCGAAGGCAATTCGGATGTCGAGCAATGGGAACAGCTCATTTTGCAGTTGGCCCCGGACGGCCAACACAAAGTCGAGAGCGACTTGGTCTTAGAGTCCGTCGCATTTGCAGGAAATGCCGAATCCTTGCTCCGAATTGTTTGGCCAAGACTTGTCGTAGATGACGGAAAGCTGCTGAATCGTCTTCTTAGTAGATTTCTGCATACCGCCACTTTGCCCGATCCCTTGTTCGCAAGCGATGTGAACCTTGCTGCGATCAAACGAATTCCGTTTTGGCCACTTTGGCTACCGATGTTGCGTGTAATCGCTGAGAAACGTGCTGAAGCAATACCGGTTGCGACCGAAAAGGTGACTCAATTAGCTGACCTATGGCTGAAGTACTCACGAGAGAACTGGCCGCTTCGGAGTGAGACGGGACGAATACTGCTTGATGCAACTCAGTTCATCATTGCGGAGATCAGGTCGCAGGACTGGAGGGCGGATAGGGATTTGTGCAAAAGCGTATTTTCACGGTTATTGACCGCCGCCTCTGTTTACCCGGATGAGGTCTCCGAAGTTGCGATCTCACTGGCTGAGCGACGTGACAAATCGCCATTCTCCGTCGATGAAGTCGAAGCAGAAGCAGACGAAGAAGACCCGGATGAATCAGAAGACGAAAACGGAGTCGCTGCCCTCTTAAGACCACGAGGCCCACTGTCCGATCCATGGCCTGACGGACCGCTTCGTCGCGTAAATCATAACGTGCATGAAGGATTTCTCGCAGGTGACGATCCGTTGCAACACTTGTTCGCCGTGCGCCCGGAGATTGGCAAAGAAGTGTTGCTCGCCCTATTGATTAGGGAGCCGCTGCCACAACATCGCGATTCGTTTGGCAGCATGCTTGATGAGTTTCTTCACGTTGAAACGGAACGCGATTGGTCGCCACCAATGTACTTTCGTGGTCCATTCTTGACGTTCCTCCGCACTGACTGGGAGAAAGGTATCGCAACAATCGTCGAATTGGTCAACTTTGTTACCGATCGATGGATCGACAACCGAGACGACCCACCTCCAGCGATCGGTGTTTCAAACAGTCGCGGAGAAGAGGTCGAATGCTTTGGCAGCAGCGAGGCGTACTACTGGTATCGTGATTCGGTACGTTCTCCAAACGTGGTCGTACCTGCGCTAATGGCCTTGGAGCATTGGCTTTACCTCCATCTTGACCAGGAAGAACCAATCACACCAGTCATCCAACAGGTTTTGGACACTTCACGAAGCACTGCGTTGCTGGGTGTATTGGCCGCACTTGGACGGCGTGCGCCAAAGCTATTCAACGATGAATTACGCGCATTGGTTCCCGTATGGCAACTTCAGGTTTGGGAGGAGAACTACCGATTGCAGCAGCTAGAGTCTTTGCTCGGCATGACCATGATGCAATGGTCACGATGGGGGGAGTCAGTTTGGAACACGGTTCACAAATGGCACACTCTCGAACATCGAAAAACAACAATCGGTGACGTCCTCTTTCAACAGTTCCTAACTGATTCAGATTCTCGTTCCATTCTGAACGAGGTACAAAGCGAGTGGTCCAATGAACTTCAGGATATGGAAGGTTTGGAGGACGCTGGGTTTCTTGAAAAGATTACGCTGCGATTCGATGAAAGCAAGTGGCAGATGCGTGAAGTCGAGAACGGAATTGAGTTGGACTTCGTGGAGCCCGAAGAACGTACCCTGAGGCTCACACAAGTCCGTGAAAGCAATGAGAAACACATGGCGGTTCTCACGTTTCCGGTGACCTGTCGAAAAATGATTGACGAGCGAAACTCACTTGAACCGGCGCAGTTGGATGATTTCTGGGCACGCCTTCAAGGCATCGCCGATGATGCGGAACAGGCTCGCAGTCGTGGGGACAGGCCGGAAGATGCAATTGTCGGTGGAATCGCAGCATTGACGATCCTTAATCGAGATTGGATCGATGCTGACACGGAGCGTGAGCAGTGGTGCGTCGAACAATTTGCCGAAGTGCTCAAGAGCCCTCCTCCGCATCCTCAATTCCACATCGCTGAATCCACAAGCAATTACCACTGGGACAACTTTGCCGCGATGATGCTACCGCAGATGCTTGCCGACAGTCCCGCGCACCAAGGAATCAGAAGCTTGTGTGCAGAATTTGCCTTGGCATTCAATTATTGCGTCACTCAAGACCTAATGAATTTTGCATTTGAGCAACGTGAGTCTCTTTGCGATGACTTCCTCCGTCTCCAACGACTGATTCTCGTTGCGTCAGGAATGCGCAACGTTAAGTCTGTCACACACGGTGGAAATAGCATCTGGGATTGCCCTGATATCGAGTACAACATTGTCACACGACTCAACGATTTGATCGACCAATTCACGAAATCAACATTGCCAACGGAGATTCCCAACCTCTGCGAGATCGCGGCAGGTGCCACTGACACGATTGTCGATATGGTGCGACAGCAACATGCTATTTCGTATGACGAGCCAAGCTCCGACGAAGTTCAAACCTCGATTGCCAAGCGCATCAAGCGAGGACGCGGATTCGAGCCAATGCAATTGCGGGCGGGATTTGGATGGCTCAATAGAGTTGACGACGCGAACGATGCCGAGAAAGATGCATGGGTCGCCACGCTCGAAAACTTGTTGCTTGGTATCTTGCGTCCCCTTGGTGGACTCGCAGAAGCTCTATTCGATGATGACGACGACAACACGTTCTTCGCCGTCCCGTGGCAATGGGACACTTGGATATTTGACATTGTTGCCGTAGTCATTCCAAGCGTCGCGGGAACTAGCTCAGTCCAACGGCTATGGGAGCCGATCCTGTCGTTCGGACTCGACCGAGTGCATTGGGTCGATTCGTTTATTTCCACTTGGTTCATCCACGGATTGCGAGTTGAGGGATGTGAAGGCAACTTCTTTCAAGAGTGGAAGGCAATGATCGCGTTTGCGTGGACAAAACAAAACTGGATGCGAACCGAAGTGCGAAACCATGGTTCAGATGATGAACTGTTTCGCCACCTCATGGGTTTCAGCAGCTTCGGTCACGGATATTTCGAGGACGAAAAATATCGCTCTCACGTCAAATCAATGAAATCTGAATTCGACAAATGGACGGAGGAGTTCTTCCCGCATCCTGAAGCAACGAGTGCCTTTGCGAGATTCCTCACATACCCTTCGGCCGTCGACCATCTGCGCGATGGGATCGGGAAACTTGCTGAAGTGTCGACTCAGTTTAAGGAGTGGCACTGGGGCGACTTCTACCATCTCAAAGACGCGTTACTGAAATTGTTAGAACAAGACTGGGGAAATAACTCTGGCCTCATTCAATCTGACTCAACGATTCGGCAGCAATTCTCAACTATCCTCAAGGCGATGTCTGACCGACAAGTCCCGCAAGCAATGGAATTACAAGACAAAATGATAAGGTCGAAGTGACGATCAACTTCGGTTTCATCGACCGGTTGCTTGATCGCGCGGTCGCGGTTTTGATCTTGGCGTCGGGTCCGGGCTGCTGGAGGCTGAAGGCGGAGAGGCTTTTACGCGCATTCGAGTAAGATGGTTTGCCAACTAGGAACCGAATCAACCAGAGCAGTGAATGAAGTGTGAGACCGATTCAGCGGGGATGGTTGATCGCCTTTTCAGGTGGGCCGAGGTTGTGGGAGATGATTGCAAAAATATCCTTTGATCGTTGCCGCTTCGTAACGCCGAAGTTTCGCGAAATGCCGACCGCTGCGTCACGACATTAACAGTCGCCCTTGAATAGGGATGAACCGGCTGGCGGCCTGAATCAAGGATGCTGCTGTGAGCGTCTTTTCACCGTACACCTCGACCTCCACGCTGTGAGTGTCACGCAGCTTCCTGACGACCAGGTCGAAGTCGCCATCACCGGACGCGAGCACGGCCACGTCAATTTGGTTTGCAAATTCCAGCATGTCGATGGTGATGCCGACGTCCCAGTCACCCTTTGCCGATCCATCCGCTCTGTTAATGAAGGGCTTTAGCTTCACCTTGAAGCCGATGGTCTCGAGGATCTGCTGGAATTGAATTTGCTTCGGATCGTTGCGATCGATTGCGTACGCGAAGGCGCATACGACTTCTCTTCCCTTCGTCACTTGGTCCCAGAACACCTGATAATCAAAATGACATCCATGGCTCTGTTTCACCGTGTAATAGATGTTCTGTACATCCACAAAGATCGCAACTCTTTCCATGGGAGTAACCCTTTCTATGGGGCTGGCGAATGATGAGTGGCGATCAGCGCCTTTGGCATGTGATTCGTCTTAGCTAGATCTGCAAGAATCGCTCTGCCAGCATACGCTCTCGCCTAGTGTTCGACCAGGATGCGGGGACGCCACGGTACAGGCCGTGACGGTCGATGCGGGGGCATTGAAGGTCATGCTTTGGCCAGTCGCTGCTTGATTTGAGCTGACGCAAAGCAGTGTTTCGCCAGAAATCCTAACCGCCTTCGCTGATGATCACTGTGATCGTGACCAATTCACTGCCAACGCTGTCGTTATCGGTGACGTCCAGGCTGACCACATATTTCAACGTCGAGATACGGTTTAGAACTGAGAAATGATGACGAGAGGTACTCCGTGAAAAAGTCCAAACGCGTTATTACGGTCTGCTTTGGGATTCTGCTAATTGTCGTGCCTCGAATCTACACTGCTAGCGCATGCAGCGGGGCGGTTTACTTTGGCAAGGCGGGGCAAACGGTAACTGGTCGAACTATGGACTGGAAGGAAGACATGCCAATCAAGATCCGCGTCCCCAGTGTCGATTGCTGCTTAAACCCAATCTGTGCTGGACAGATTCGCCACGGTGGACGAAGTCGTTATCCAGATGCGTAAGGAACAGTTCTGCATCGTGGGAGTCGTGGCTCCTTGTCTGGGTTAATCTGAAACAAATCGACTTTCAGGCAGACTCCGGAGTACGCAAATTACAACTTCAGGGAAACCCTGGCCTGGGAGTTAATCAGACGGACAACTTTCAAGCGTCCGAACCCTTCGCGTTTCTGGCACCGGAGTAAGAGTTTGCGAACTCCACGGACCTGCACGCTAGGTGCTGTGGGCAGGGCCGTCAGCAATCACGGTCCTTACAGTCTTGCCCTTGAAGATTGTAATGAGCTTGCGGCTCGACTTCGGCGTAGTGCAAAGAAGTGGCTAGCCAAACGGCTACTTAAGCAACAAGACGAATCCTATCGAATGGCAGAAATTAGCGGCGGGAAATGAAACGGGAGACTGCGAGCGTAAATATCAATTTACTTCGCCGAAGATAGCTCGAACTTACATAACTCAGCCCAAGTCGCGAGCTGGAACCGTGCTCTTTTCCGAGTCTCGTCCGGGCTAGTCCCTACCGAATCGAATCCAAGTCTAATCGGTAGAGCACTTGGTTGTAATCGTACCGCGGAGTGGCGATTTCCGTTCCTGAGAAAGACTTCGTGAAAGTGGCTTCAAACAATAGGATCGGTGACCCCTTGGGTGTAAATCCCGGATGGATCCTAGGATTATAGAATGTGTAATCGTCGTGGGTCACAACCTTGATTGCGTCCTTCCACGGGCCAAAAGGAGTGTCAGCTTCAGCGTACCAGATTTCTCCCAGAGGTGATGTATCGCCGAATTTTTGCGTAAACACAGTGACCCACTTCTTTCGGAAGTCATTCCACGCAATCGACCCGCGATGTGGCTCAACTGAAACACCTCCGCCGCTAACAGGAACGCTTGCCTGAGCGTCGATAGTTGACCAGGTCGTTGAGTCTGCCCATGCTTCATAGGTCGCCGGGCACTTCATGGTTGGAAAGGGATCGCCGAACAGAACCCATGATTTCCCATCATCGTCTTTCCAGATCACCGTATGTCCGTGTGGAATCGCGGTTGGATTTGGATTCTCGGCTGACAGACTCCAAATAACGGACGACTTTTCGAAAACGGAACTATCGTCGTTCCAGGTGCAAAGCCCGACCTCGTAAACGGTCAAAGCCTGTTTGATTTTCGAATAGGTTGCAACAAGCCGTGAGATGCCGTTTCGATCGGGAAGGCTGCAATAACCGTTCAACCATGTGGGCCCGTCACCTGGCATCTTCGCAAGGTCGCGCACCACTTTCGCTTGATCAACAAAGTAGTTGTACCGCAGGCGTATTGGGGGCTCGAAGGATGCCAGCGGCTGACTTTGAGTCGTCGCACCGATCATGTGAAAACGGCCCAGCGGATAGTTCGCCAGGATTGTGTCGCCCCAGTTCCAATAAAGACGCTCGTTATGGATGACATTTTGAACGCTGTCGCATCCCAGAATCCCCTGTTCCGTCCAATCTGTTTCTAGCCCCAATTTTTGACTTTCTCCAAAGATACCTGCTCCGGTGATTCGTCCCAGTCGTTTTGCAGCAAGCTGACGTTGCACTTTGAAGGTGATTGATTCGCCGGGACGAGGCGTAAAGCGAACTCCTCGATAACCGAACCCATCTTTGGGCACAACGTAGCCGTGTCCTTCGACGGCACACCATATTTCGGTGTTCATCAATTCAGGAAGATCGAAAGCAATGACTCCCGCATTATCGGAAATGAAACGCACGTTATGCAAAGTCCGCAGTTCCACGAGCGGAACTGGCCAACCATTGGCTTCATCAACCACGTTGATCTTAAATGGTTGCTCCGCGAATGCGGAAACCGCAGTGAGTAAAGCGACTACCAAAGTGGAGGCGGTCTTCATGAAGACAGAGCGCATGGTGATTGGACTTTCATCTTTTCGAAATGCAAAACAAGATCAACTTCATTATAGGCCGAGTTTGCAGGCCGAAACATTGAAGTGGTGCGGCGGTTACAACGGCAACCCGAATACTCGCGTCGTGTTCAACTTCCGTATCTCATTTTTTGAAATTGCGAAGATTCCAAAACAATTCGACATGCGGTGCTGTCCCACGCACGAGGCTTTCGCGGCTCTTGAATCTCGTTCGCAACGCTTACCGAGTCAAGTGGTCGATCAAATACTCGGTCGAGTTCCGATACTTGGGATTCTCCACCCCCGGCGTGACCAGGACGACGTCGACATCAACTTCCTCCAGTCGTTCCGCCAGTTTCACGCCCATGATGCCAGAGTGTGTTGGGTCCTTGGGAGAAGCTCCCAGCACCGGCACTTCGCCGCCATAGAACAAACCAATCGGTGGATCGTCTTTGGAAACGTGTTCGATCGGCGAATACTGTTCGATCCACGGCAGAACCGATTCCCGATTATCGATCAAGGCCTGGAATCCTTCGAGACCAAACGCGTGTGCGCCGTAGCGGTAGTTGGGCATCCACTCGCGCAGTTCCTTTGGGTCGAGCGAAACCTGGGCTCCGTTGACTGCGGCACAGTAGAGCCGTGTCGATTCACGTGCGATCGGATCGTCGCTATCTAGCTTGGCCATGTCGTCGTGAAATGCCAGCCAAAGCGAGGAACACGCGCCTGCCGATCCACCGGTCGCGCCGATCTTCTTCTTGTCGAGGTTCCACTGGGTTGCTTTCGAGCGAACAAACTGGAGCGCTCTCGCCGCGTCTTCCAGCGGAGCCTTCACCGGCGGTTCCACTTTCTCCTCCACGGCGTTCTTTACATAGCGGTAATTGATGGCAACGACCGAAATTCCCTTGTCGAGAAAGGCTTGGGGGTTGGTCTTTTTGTCGCCGGCTTGCCAACCGCCGCCGTGTATGTAAAACACGACAGGGGTCGGTGTTTCAGACTTGGCTTGATAGAAATCCAGAACCTGCCGCGGGTGTGTGCCGTAGGGCACGTTCTGCAACTGTTCCGTATCTTCGGCCTGCACTTGCTGCACAAAAAACAGCAGGGCCAAAGGCAGAATCATTCGTTTCATCAGGTGGGATCCTTAAAGAGGCTGGGTGGCTGAAAGAAGATCATTGTCACCGAATTCACCGCCACATTCCATCAAAATTGGCCATTTTAGTGAAAGAAATCATGCACTGCTTCGCGTCAATGCGTTTGATTTAGCAAGCCATAAACACATTCTTTCCGTCTTCGCGAATATGTTTGATATAACCTTGAATGCTTTGCCCAAAACTGAGCCGTCGATCAACTTCGTCCTTGTACAGCAATCCCCAGTAGCTTTGATCCACAATCGCTTTGAAGCCCAGTTCCGTACTGTTTGCGATAATCAATTCGACCGAATGCTGCGGACAAACGGAAATGCGGGTGCCACCCAGCATAGAAAAAAATGCAGTTCATCCGTAACTTACTGCGTCAGGCGATTGATACTTCGGCCGCTGCGAATTGAAATTGAATGTCGAACCCAAATCATTTGAAAGTTATAGCCCATGGAATGGCAAAGAGTGCTTCAGGAAATTCAGGAAAGAGTGGAACCCAGTCGTGGTCAGGGGCGAGTTGCCAATTATATCCCCGCGCTGGCTGCTATCGATCCGATGAAGTTTGGACTGGCGGTTGCTTTGGGCGACGGTGGCGTGCATTGTTTAGGCGACGCGGATGAAGTGTTTTCGATTCAAAGTATTTCCAAAGTGTTCACCTTATCGACGGCTCTTCGTAAGATCGGCGAATCGCTTTGGAAGAGCGTCGGTCGAGAACCGTCAGGTTCGCCCTTTAATTCGATTGTCCAGCTAGAGCAGGAACGAGGCATACCGCGAAACCCACTCATCAATGCCGGCGCGATTGTGGTTACCGACCGACTGGTCGAACAGCAAGGCGCCGAAACGATGACGGCCGATTTGCTTTCCCGCTTGCAAATGTTGTCAGGCGATGCGTCGATCGATGTCGATCAGGCTGTCGCTTTGTCGGAATCGGAGGCAGGGGCGAGGAATCGGGCGCTGGCGTACTTCATGAAGTCGTTTGGCAATATTCGTAATCCTGTTGAAGAAACACTGAAGGCTTATTTCGCACATTGCGCCATCGCGATGAGTTGCCGTCAGCTTAGCCAAGCGGCATTGTTCCTGGCCTACGACGGGGTGGATCCTGTGAGTGGGGTACAGATGGTCAGCAGCGAAGCGTGCCGCCGGATCAACGCGGTCATGATGTCTTGTGGACACTACGATAACAGTGGAGAGTTTACTTATCGGATTGGTCTGCCCGGCAAAAGTGGTGTCGGCGGAGGCATTCTTGCCGTTTCCCCAGGGCACGGTGCGGTTGCTGTATGGTCACCCGGTCTCAACGATTCAGGAACATCCAGTGTGGGAAGCTTGGCCCTGGAAGAATTGGTTCGCCACACCGGATGGTCGGTATTCGCGCGGTGAGCGAAGATCTCCGTTCAGAATCTAGCAGAGTCTTGCACTGAATTGGGGCCAATGCGTAGCGTCCTGGGTTGGCGTGGCTTGAAACTAGCCACGATTGATACTGATTTTGCTCACTGGCATGATTCGCTTCCCACAGAGGCACCTTTCTCAACCTGAGAGTCCCTGAAAGGGTCACAGGTTTTTTTAACCTGTCAATGACCAACTGTCTGGATCGTTTTTCGCACGCAAATCGCAATCGCTTTGGTTCAGTTCAACGTTGCAACGTACGACCCTGAACTGAATTTGTCCCGTATGGAGACGTTCGTCAGGCAGGCCACAAAACAAGGCGCTCAACTGGTTGTTTTCCCAGAGGACGCAATCATAGGTCCGCTGGCGGGTCAGACCGCTTTTGTTTCGCAGGCGGTCACTTACCTGGCAGCTTGTCAAGCACTCGCGGTGAAGTACGAAGTCGATCTTGTCCCTGGAACTTGGACAGTGCAAGAAGGAACGGTGTTGTACAACACTGCTCATTACATCAATAAAGATGGAACGGTTGCGGGGATCTATCGCAAGATCAATTTAGGGAAAACGGAAAAGGAAAAACTGACCGCTGGGCAAACGGTTTCCGTCTTTCCGTCTTTCCGTCTTTCCGTCTTTCCGTCTTTCCGTCTTTCCGTCTTTCCGACGGTCCACGGAAAGATCGGTTTGATCATTTCCTGGGACATATCCTTTTCAAATTTGTTCACTGAAATGGTCAAGCAAAGTGTAAGGCTAGTCATTTCACCAACCTACTGGTCGTTCCCAAGATCGGTCGAAACCGATGACGAGAACAGTGATGAAATTCATCGAATTGATTCCCTTTGTACAACAAGGGCCTTCGAAAACAATATCGTTTTCGCCTATTGCAATGCTGCTGGCGAATGACAGGGCGACGGTATCGGCGCCGTGCTTAGTGGCAGGTCTCAAATCACCCATCCGCTGGACAATGTCCTTTGCAGGGCAGCGGCAAATGACGAAGAAATTGTCTTGGCAGTGATCAGTGTTGACTGATTATGATTGGATAAATCGAGCAAGCGGATTGATGGACCTGAAGGGCAACCTCCGGCATTCGAGCAATCCATCTATTCGAATATTCTGCCCGTATTTATTTTAGCTTAAGAACACCTGGCACTCGAGTGAGAACACCTGGCACTCGAGTGAGAACGCCTGGCACTCGAGTGCTGCGACTACTGCCGGGTGCCCCAACACGCAGCGAACCCACTTGAACATGCGACGCAAACGAGCGGTTTAAAGTTAGAAGCTCAAAGTAACACGCGTCCACTGCGCCCCAACCGGGCTTCTTGAACCAATGCCTTGAACATCGGCGACGTTCCTATCGTCACTCTACGCTGTCAAAGCCTTCTTGGTTATCCGCCAGTGCGCGCTTACCCACAGCCAAATACGCAGCATTCCCGAGCAGCTTCCCCCGCCCTTTGCTGTAACCACAGTTCAATTGGCTGCGATAACTCTAAACTTTTGTAAATAATTGAAACGCGACTACACAACTCTGCTGAAACGCGATCCCCGTCGAAAAGCCGTTCCCTAATTTAGGATTCCACGATTCGCTATTGCGACTGGCGAAAGACTATGGAGGGTCAACGCGGTTAGGTGGCTTAAAGGTAATTCGAGGTATTGTCAAATGGTAAAAGCTGCCCAAGACCGACGCGATTTCGCGGGTACAGGCAGGCCGATGAAGTAGGTGTTGATTGGCTATCGGTTTTGAGTAGGCTATCGGTTTAGGCCAGGCTGGTTTGGAGGCTACGGATTTTCTTCAGGCGTTTGTTTTTTACCAAAGGAAAGAAAAGTGTCGCCAATTGAAAACAGAGCATCAGTCCCAGAAAGTTTGGGAATATGAACGCAACCAGAATTGCCATTCTTGGCAGTGGCTGTTCGCGGTCGGGTCTGCTCTGCTGCACGATAAGCGAGCGTTTCACCAGCACTTTAAATCTTAATCGTTTTTGAAGCAGTACGCAAAGAACGATGCCCAAAAAACAATTGCGTTGACCGTCGCCGCCAGCGACACGCCATCAACAAGATCAAACCGCACGATGTTTGACAACACAGGAGGCAGGACAGGGGCACCCAGGACTATGGTTCTATTGATGGCCAGGAGAATTGCGCCTGAACACTTAAAGATGCCAACGAAAATTGGGACTGTTGTCGAGTAGCCAAAGAATGTCCACGTCAATCACGTGCGTTCAAGGTCATTGACGGGCGTTGTGTTGCCCGAAAAGGAATCACCGAATTGCCAGGGCTTTACGATCCAGTATATGAAAATCAATCAAGCGGCAAACAGTCTAAGGTTCTGTTCATAGGTGTTGGCCAATGCAATGCGGCTAGTTTTTGATTCGGACGACAATTTGTGGTTCTGGATTAAAGTTCACGGGTCTCAAATAGCCCTTCAGCAAGTGATCGTTGTTACTTGTCCTATCGTTTGGTTGAAACCACAGGACTTCCATCACTGGCCCAAGCGAACGGTTGGTTTCAAAATTGGCCTGCTGAAAATTGTCGACAGGTTCTTGCCGGAATCAACTAGGTAAGAAGAAATACAGAGGCGATCAACATTCGATTCACGCATGAACCCGGTGAGGATTTTTGCAAGAGAGTTTTGGCAAGGTTGCGTTCACTTTGATACCGATTCAAACAATGCCTGGCACTCGTGCTGAAGTACGCCGCCAAGCACTGTGCATTGATTGAACGGCGTTCGGTCGGCAACTTCTTGAGCCAAAATGTCGATTTGTTTCCATCCAAGTTGTTGTAGAAAACGGATCGATGCACCAAAGACGACCGTTTGGATTCCGGTCCACTGAATCGCGCCTTGACACATCGGGCAAGGTTCGGCGGTGGTGTAAAGGACAAGTGGCCTTCCTGAGAAATCGTAACCGGATTGGACCATGCGATTGATGGCGTCGATCTCGCCATGCCAAGTTGGATTGATCGATGATTGGTTCCAACCTTGAGACAGGATCTGCCCGGTGTCTTGATCTACGATCACTGCGGCAAAGGGCAGTTTGGGCACGTTGCCAGCCAGTTCAATCGCGTGACGCATGTATTTTTCGTGGTCCAACATCATCGCCCCCAATTCCAAAAAGTCATCGACAACTGCAACACGGTCGCAATCGACACCCACACAAAGTAAGGCACTTGCAATAGGGACACCCAGCGATAGTGCTTCCAGATTGCCATCATCATCCAAAGGATTGTGACCCAGACGATCACGATGTCAACGGCTGCCAGTGGCAGGTTCCTTAAGCCAAACTGGATTGGCGTAAACAAAAGATTCGCCATCAGATTGATCCCGAATGGCAAGGTCAACCACCAAGGCAATTTCTTTCGCAACACTTGCACGAACACGAAGCCGAACGTGATCAGGATAATCGGGTACAGGCACTGCCAGACGAAGCCGATCGTGGACGGTTGGGGCGTCCAATAAGGTTTCTCCAACGAATTGTACCACTCGATCCACGTCATGGCTTTGCTTTCTATTGATCAGGGTGAGGGTGTAGATGGTTCAGGGTTGAGTCCACTTGCTTCGGGATTGCGGCAAGGTCACGGTCGGTCGCAGCAACGATGATGGTTCGGTTTCCATTAGATGGTCGATGCAGATTTTCACTCCCTTCCAAATTTCAAAGCCCGCTTCGAAATTTAGACGTTTGTAGCAAATTCTTTCCGGACAGCCTATTTTTGTAGGTCAGGCTGCTGTGATCCACCGGTGAACTGCGGCTGGCACCTCATGATATCAAGCCCTGACACAAACTCAGGAAAGATCGACGTACACGCCGAAAAATAGTGTGAGTGACCGACGGAAGGACCCCTTCTTGATGCCAGCCAGGTCCAATTCCCCGACCGTTTGCAAGCGTTATAACAAAGTGGTCCCAATTCAAAGAATCACTTGCCCTGCCAAACCACCTCACCCTCTTGAAATGGATTCGTTCTTAGGCAAGACTAGATTCTGTAGCAAGCCAGCAATCCACCTTCGGAAAGCCAGCCAGCCAGAAACCAGCTGTCTGAAACTCCGTTTAAAGGTTCTTTAATGACTCCGTGCTATTGTTCGCTCTTTTCGACTTTTTCGCCATGCCAGGCTTTTTCACAGGGTCCGCGTTGTTTACGGGGTCCAGATTGTTCACGGGGTCATACTTGCCCGCGGGGCCAGGCTGGTTCGTTATGGCGTTATTTATCGCCGCGCTATCGATCGGGATTCACTCTGATTGAATTACTGGTCGTGATTGCGATCATTGGGGTGTTAGTTTCTCTGCTCTTGCCAGCCGTCCAAGCGGCGCGTGAAGCGGCTCGATCGGTGCAGTGCAAGAACAATCTGAAGCAAATCGGATTAGCTTTACACAATCACGAGTCAGCATTGCGTTCGTTTCCGCCCGGCTTCGTGTCCCAGGTGACCGGTCCCTGGCCGGGTGGCGGTAACGATCCAGTTCCTGAGATTGGGCCTGGTTGGAGTGCCTTAGCCATGTTGTTACCGCAGCTAGAATTATCATCGCTGCACGAGCGTATCGACTTTCGCCTGCCGATCTCGGACCCGATCAATCAATTGGCGCGATCAACCAATGTGCCCGGGTATCGATGTCCCAGCGACATTGAGACAGGCCCTGTGTCTGTTTGGCCTCCCTCGATTGACATCAACGATCTGGCATCCACCAGCTACGTTGGCGTTCTTGGCGGTGCGGATCCGTCGGGTAACGGGCCGACAGGAAGTTATTTGGCTCGATATGAAGAGTTGCCTTTCAATGGCATGTTTCACCGCAACCGCGCGATACGCCAGGCGGAGATTACTGACGGCACATCCAACACGCTTGGCATTGGCGAGCGAGCGAGCATGTTTTCGCCCAACGGCTGGGCGGGTGTGATTCCGGGTGCTCAAACTGTTTTTTCACCACAGATCGCCAGCCAACGTGGGCAAGTCGTCGGTGACACCGTTCGTCCTGCGATCACGATGGTCACAGTGCACGTGCGATCGGGTGGCCCGAACTCGCCGACTGGCAGCCCGGGTGGATTCTGGGCTCCGCACTTCGCCGGTGCCCATTTCGTTCTCATGGACGGATCCACCCGAGGAATCACGACCGAGGTCGACATCCAAATCTTCCGAGCCCTCGCCGGACGCAACGACAGGGTTCCCCTGTCAGATTTCTAAGCCACGACTCGGGGACATCGTGCAGAGCTGTGTGCCAGGATGCGAATGCTGTCGGCGGCTAAGCATTCTGGCTGTTCTGAAAGTAAACCGAATGTAACTTGCATTGTGAGAATTCAATGAACTTCCTTGCAGCCGACTTGACGCGAAAGTTCACCCAGATAATAGTATTTATGTTTAGTCAAGTAGTTTCCCAGTTTAGATGCACGCACGATGAACGCCCAAACAGAAGAATCAGCAATTCGGAAAGTCAGGTTTATCAACCTGTCGGTCTTGTTGTTTTTCTTGCCGTTTGCGATTCTGGGAAGTAACTCTCACGCTGTTTTTCACTCTCATCAATGTTCCGACGAAGCTTGGATGGCTGACTTGGTGGCTTGTCTGGATGCTCCCGGTCGCGTCTTGGATGATGTGATTCTGGCGTGGGAGCGTCGGTTAGCTGCAGAGCCATTAGAGACTGCAGCGGTTGACACCGATTGGGCAGCGGTGATTGATCCAAGTTCCGAATTTTGCTCTCGATCCGATGAAACGATTTCTCATTGGCCGATCGTTGATGACGGGGAACGATCAAGGGTCCTGTTGAGCGACGGTCCTACGCGAGCTGGACCTGCGTTTGACGCACCCAAATTCGATTGTGATAGCGATTGTCAATTGTGTCTGTCCTTGCGGCAGTTGACCACTTCCAACGGTTTAGCGGTGACTCATGCCGGTTGTGACGTTGTCACCTTGTGTAAATTTTCTTACCAGTGCAACTGCCCAGCGACGGTAGTTTCTAGCATTCGTTCACGGGGCCCGCCTGCGGCCATCTAACACTGTGAGCTTTCGGTTGCGGCGCGGCTTGGGTGAAACCAATCCGTCGGCACCTTCAGTACATCTGCGTATGGATTTCCACGCCTGATGCTGAACGCAATGGATTCGCTGCACAGTTTCTGTGTGTTCCTTCTGAACCATTTCCTGCCTGCGATTGACCAGGCAGTCCGTTCGTAGCGAGTCCATAATGCAAGTTAATACTTACGCGCAAGCGTCAAATAGCACGTCTGTTTCGATATGGAATCAAGATCTTTTCCCTGATGGGACCCAGTATTTTGCTTGGCTTCGAGGTCCGGTTGGCTGGTTTGCCTTGTTGGGTGTGTTCTCGATATTGGTTGGCTTGATGGTCGGTCAGCAAGGTTGGATCGTATTGGGGATTTGCCTAGCGATTGTCGTACTAGGGATTGTTTGGCCATGGATTCAAGTTCGTTGTATTCGTGCTGAACTCCATTGGTCCAAAGCCATTGTTTCCGAAGATGAACAAGTCACGATCATCTTGCAGGTAAGAAATCGTTACCCCATTCCTGTCTGGGGCTTTCGCATTTTCGGGTTAGAAACATTGTGTGATAGTCCTGGTCTTGCTTATATCGGTCCGATGGGAAGCACGACATTTCAATGGAACGTGTCAGCCGGTTTCCGAGGAATTTACCCTCGCGATTTACTGACGTTACGTAGCGGATTTCCCTTTGGTTTAACGCATTGCCAATTGCCAATTGCGATAGCGACTGAATTAACGGTATTGCCTAAGTTGACGCAAACCAAGGTGGTTCTTGAAGGTTTACACGCTGAAGATGCGGGGCATGCGAAAGCGCGAGTGTCTGCGTGGTCGGGTGAGATTCGCGGTCTACGTCCTTTCCGCCCTGGCGATTCGATGAAGCAGTGCCATTGGGCTCAAACCGCAAGGATGGGTGTCATGATGGTTCGTGAAAATGAGCAGCCGATCGCTCATGCATTTCATTTTTGCATTGATCCTGATTTGCTTGAAACTGATCGAATCGATGAGAAGGAAGCGGCCTTGCGCGGCACACTTAGCGTTCTTCGCCAATTGAATCGACAGGGATTCTCAAGTGAACTGTCGATTGGTTCGTTTACTTGGCAAGTAAAAGGTCAAGCCCGTGATTTCCAACGGCTGTTGCAACGGCTGTCGGACTGGGATTGGTCATTGGCGATCAAGGATCCGTCTCCCTCACCAATGCGACAAGCGAGCGTGAGGGCCTGTGTTGGTTCCATGAAATGTGAGTCTAGCTTGAATCGGAGCAAGGTTAAGTTACAGACAGTGCTTCCCTACACACCAACTAGATTACCAGAAACATTCTCGAGCGACGCGGCTTTTGCACTTATTGAATTTCAGGTCTTGGGTAATCCAGGCATGGCTTCCAAGAACAAACCGGGGAGGACACATTGTGCTTAAAAGAACAAGTGTGCTTAAAAAAACAAGTGTGCTTAAAAAAACAAGTGTGCCTGAAAAAACAAACGTGCCTGAAAAAACAAACGTGCCTGAAAAAACAAGCAACTTTATTCCTCAGATCCCAACGGGTTTGATTTGGTTGTCGGCTGTAATGCTACAGCTTGCCCGCTTCGAGTGGCAATTCAATTGGGCCTGCTGGTTGTTGAAACCGCTGTTAGCGATGTTGATTTTGGGCATCACCTATTTCATGGTTCGCAGATATGCAATTTCCAAAGCGGGCTTGATAATTTGTTTGGTGCTTTGGTTGACCGCAGTCATCAGTGAAGTGACCTTTCGTAACCTGGGTTGGGGTGAACCGCTGGAACTTAGTATATTTGAATTGCTGTTGGCCGTTGGCATTGCTGGCACCTTCGTTGACAGCATATTGGCAAAGCGGACCACTGTGTTGGTGTCCATTTTTCTGGCGTCGTTCCTGTTTTTCATTAACCCTTCGTTTCCGGTCGCAGTGGCGGGTGCAGTCTTCACCCTTGCGGTCATCATCAGTCTCTTACGAACGTATTGGCGTGAAATCGAAGGAGTGGAAATGGATCGAGTTTTTGTGCGAGGAAACCGATCGGCCTTTGCGGTACCGTTGTTGGTAATTTGGGTGCTTGCTGTTTTGGCGACAGGACTTTCAACAGTCCCTGTCGTGACCCGCTTTAATTCGACCTATTCGCCGTTCTCGGGTGGCGAATCCTGGGCAGACATGTTTGCGATGTCTGGCGTGGGCGATGGACAGGCTTTGGTTGCGGCCACTCAGACCGCCCAAACGGAAGGGCCTGTGGACAGCGATATTTTCGTTGAATCCAAGAAGCGTTCCCTGTACGACATCGTCAGCGACGAATATGGGGAAACGAAGAAAAGTCGGAAGCACACGCCGATGAGTTCCGCGGTCAGCCTAGACACTCAGAAGATGCAAAAGAACCATCTTCGTTTAGCACAGGCGGAGAAAAATGCGGCGACATTTACGCTTTGTCGTGAAGCGAAAGGGGATCGCAAGATTCCCGACGATCTTTCATCAGACGCGCTGTTCTTGGTGAATCGCCAGGGCCCTTTGGTTCTGAAAATGAGCACATACGACACGTTTGATGGTCAACAGTGGAGTCATTCGAAAAAAACAGCACAGGAAATATATAGTGTGCTGGATTCGTCTAAGGGTGATTGGTTTTGTCTGAAGCGTAATCCGTTTCGTGAAGCTTTACGTTCAGCGCAACGGCTGAGCATTAGCATTATCCACTTGCAAGCAGAAGAAGTTCCAACGCCTCCACTCTTAGAAGCGTGGTCGATCCGACAAATCAACCGCCGTGATTTCTATGGGTTTTCGGATGAGCAATTGGCCATGAACATTGGGAACACCGTACCCGAGTTCACTCAGGTTTCGATGGTCCGACATGGTTTCGTTAATCCCACTCAGGTAACAGCTGTTTGTAATGACCAAGGCAAAGCGAACGTTCCAATTGATTCCGGTTGGAAAGAATTTCAGACTCAGGCAGAAAAAAATATCAGCGATTTTCCGACGCTAAGTTGGACTCAGGTCGAACAGGTGCAGAAATATCTACGTGACAATTTCTCGCTTCGAGAGCGTGACGATTCGGTCGTGTCCACGGACTCTGCGGCGTCTCCCCTAACACAGTTTTGGGAAACCAAGTCGGGCCAGGATTATCACTTTGCAACGGCGGCGGTCGCAATGCTTCGAGGACTGGGTTTCAGCGCTCGATTGGCTCAGGGGTTCTATTTGTCGCCCGAATCTTATGACGAAAGATCGAAAAAGAGTGCTGTTTTCAACAGAGACATTCACACATGGGTGGAAGTTGAGGTGGAAACTGGCGTATGGTTGCCGCTGGAAGTCACACCTGGTTATCTATCCACGCCCGAGTCCAAGACGTTGATTGACCATTTAGTTGAAGCCACTATAAATCTTGCAGGATGGTTCTGGCACCACCCGGGGGCAGCCTTCTTCATGGGAATGCTGAGTTTGGTTGTCTGGTTACAGCGAAAGAAATTCTTTGCTTACTGGCGATGGTTGGAATGGCAACTTCGCGTCTTGCTGTTTCCTGCCCAAGCTGTTCGTTGGACACTTAATTGGAGTAACGCGAGTCTACCCAAGTCATTACTTCGGGATGGGTATGAGCCTGTTGGGAATTGGATTCAACGAGTCGCTAGGCTGTCGGGTGTACCCGAGAGAATTGCTTCCGCGTTCTTGGACAGCGTCAATTGCGAACTTTATTCTTCACGATCGGTTTCACTGGCTACGATTCCAGGCCATCGACGTTCGACCGCTTGCTGTCTGGCGTGGATCCAATCGCTACGAGTCTTCAAACAGAAATTGCCATCGAACCCAATGGACTTGCAGGAAACCAGTCGCGGTAACCGCTTTGACACAGGAGTGCAATGAAATGAATTTGACATTAACCAATAATGATTCGCTAGGCAAATCGAATCCAAGTAGTGATTCCCTGAAGCGACTTAGCCAACATTTACAAACGCACTTGATCGGCAAGGCGGATGTTGTCGAGATGGTGGTAACTTGCCTGTTAGCGCGGGGACATATCTTGTTTGAAGACATACCCGGACTTGGGAAAACAACGCTGGCCAAAGCCATTGCGACAGGTATTGAAGGAACGTTCGCTCGAGTTCAATGTACGCCTGATCTATTGCCCAGCGACATCACTGGCTTCAATATGTTTAACCAAAAGACTCGAGAATTTGAATTTCGACCGGGTCCCATTTTCGCTGATATTGTTTTGACTGATGAAATCAATCGAACACCACCTCGAACTCAGAGTGCACTGTTCGAAGCGATGGCCGAAAGGCAAGTGACGGTCGATGGGCAGTGCTACAAACTCAACCCCTCCTTCTTTGTCATTGCGACTCAGAATCCTATGGAAAGCCACGGTGTTTTTCCACTGCCAGATGCGCAGATGGATCGTTTTGCCATGAAATTGAATATTGGTTATCCTTCGCAACCGGACGAAGTTCAGCTGCTTCGCACACAATTGAAATCATCGGGGGAAGGCAATGCAAGTAAGGCCAATGGCGAAATCATGTCGCTGAGTGACCTGCAGTTGATGCAAGAAGCGGTGACAGAAATCGAAGTTCACGATCGAGTCCTGCAATATATCGTCGAACTAAGTCGATACTCGCGTCAGCTTTGCGCGCCAGCTGCTGGTCTAAGCCCTCGGGCAAACATTCAATGGCTACGTTGTGCACAAGCTTACGCTTATCTTTGCAAGCGAGATTTTGTCGTACCCGAAGATATTCAAAAGGTATCCCAACCGGTTCTGTCTTTGCGGTTTAGCCACTTGGATACGGACTACACGAAGCTAATTGAAAAAATCATGAACCAGATCTCCGTGCCCACATTTTAACTAAGGCCACTGTGATGATATCAAAATACGCGTTTTGGATCTTGTTGCTGGGGCTAAGCGGTTGCAACACAGCGGACCAAAGTACCCATTCCAAGCTAGGGGCTGGCGACGGTTCGGCAAAAGATCAACAACACGAACATGACCACGAACACGAACACGAACATGAACATGAACATGAACATGAACATGAACACGCAGAAATACCGCAGCACAAGCCGCTGAGTTTCTCAGCTGGTATTGAGCAGTTGAATCAATGGATTGAAAGAGATGATTTTGAAACAACCCATCGGCAGAAGGCGGCAGATATTGTCCGCTGGTTGCCTGAACTGGCGATTGAAAGTGAACTGCCCAAGGAACAATGGTTGGTGATTTACCAACGGTGTTCAGACTTTCAGAAGCGAGATGTCCTGTTGATCGAAGAGTGGCGCGCGTTGACGACCGCTTTGAGCAAATTTCAAGATTGGTCCACGCTGGCGGTTCCGATCGTCGATGGACGTGATTGGCACTAAGGAGATAACAATGGAAACTGCAAGTTGGGGTGCACTATTGCGACTGTTGCAGACGATGTCGCTGGCTGCACCGACGGTGTTGATCGGTGTTTTCGTTGCCGCAGTGCTGCAGCAAATGGTCGGACCTGAACGCACTCGTCGTCTCTTTGGAGATGGGCACTGGTCAAGTATTCCGCTTGCCTGGCTGATTGGCATGGGGCTACCTGTTTGCTCGTTAGGGTGTCTGCCGATTCTGTTTTACTTACGACGCTCGGGAGTAACGACCGGTGCGATTTTGGCATTTGCGATCTCGGCGCCGCTTTTCAATCCCATTAGTATCTTATGGGGATTGACCCTCTCGGATCCGATTGTCATCGTAACGTTTTCGGGTATTTCGTTGGTCGTTGTGACGTCGGTCGGGGTGGTAATGGACCTGTTTGTGAAGCAACAAACGGCGACCGCCCAGCCAGCCAATGGGGCGCTGGGCCTAAAGAGAATGGTGGGTGTCTTTTTAGCGATGACGCGGATCGTCAACAGCAAAATTACCGGATATATGTTCATTGGTATTCTAGGAGTCAGCTGCCTTAGCTTTCTGCTTCCACGAGGTTTTTTGCAAACCGCTGCCGAACGAAGTGACACCTTTGCACCGCTGTTCATGGCAGCGATTGCCTTACCCGCATACGAAACACCGTTGACAGCGATTGTCAAATTGGGCGACATGTTTCAGCATGGAAATTCGGTCGGCGCAGCGTTAACATTGTTGATCTTAGGGGCGGGAGTGAATGTGGGCTTGATTGTCTGGTCCGTTTTTCAATTCGGATGGCGTCAAACCGTTGCTTTGATATCGGTCTTATTTTGCGTTTCGGTTAGCGCCGGTTATCTCATTGACGTTCCGATGACCCCGAAGGGAATTGATGCTGCGGGGCACACCCATGCCTTCGACGTCTACTGCAATCCCTACCTATTGGACACACCGGTCGATGGAAAGCGAGTTGTGTCTGAATGGCTGGACGCTACCTCCAGCTACGAAATGGTTGCACTGGCCGCGCTGGTAGCTTTTTCGTTGATTGGACTGATACTGTCGATGGTTCGCTTAGCACATCCATTGATTGCCTGGACCCGATCGGTTCATCAACTAAAGTACGATCACGAACTATCGGGTAGAACGTTGGTGGTGGTCAGCGGTCTAGGTCTTCTGGCTGGCAGCGTCTTTAGTTGCTACCTGTTTTATCTTCCACGCGATGAAATTTTGGAAGAAATGCGGCTGGCAAACGTCGAATTGGGAGCGGCTGGGACCAGCCAAGCGTGGGATACGCTGCAATATTGGCTGCCGATTCAAGATAGCTGGAGTCGCAAACTAGAGGTCAGTCTCTTTATCCGTGGCGAAGCGGTTGGCCCCTATGAAAAAGCGAAAATGAAGTTGTTGCGCAGCAAGTTGGACCTGTTGCGACACGCGGCTGAAGACAACGATCCCCAGGCAACCAGTGGGGCTGCGCTGGCGATGAGTCGTGCGTATTCGAGATTGCGACGTACTCTGCAGGGCGAGGATGTGCGGTGATGATTAAGCGTCGTTCTAGAATGATCCACTGGCTTGCTTTTTCGGTCCTGTTGTTTTCGACAGTTCTTCGGCTAGTGCACGTACATCTGGGACATGCGACATCAAGTCATCACCAACACAGTGCTGACCACCAACACAGTGCTGACCACCAACACAGTGCTGACCACCAACACAGTGCTGACCACCAACACAGTGCTGACCACCAACACAGTGCTGACCACCAACACAGTGCGTGTTTTCAAGATGTCAGCCGGGATGGTATCCCAAGTGGCTACTTGGGGGCATTGGTTTCACCTGACTGTGATGAAACCTGTTTGATCTGTCAGGTGCTCCACCAGCCCTACACCTATCTCCCACTGATTGCGATTCACCAATTCAATATCAAGGCAGGTTGTCGGACAAAAATTGAATCTTCATTGCTTGCCATCCAAGATGTGAAATGGCCGCCATTGCGAGCCCCACCGATCGAACGCGGGTAGAGTTCGTTTTCTGAATTGACATTTTTTACTTGATTCTTCACATCGTGACGTACCACGGCTTTGGGTACGCGCTGACATTAGGAGTACTGTGCTATGACCAGATCGTCTGGCAGCAAGCGGCGGACCGCATTCACCTTAGTAGAGTTGTTAGTTGTGATTGCGATTATTGCGATCCTTAGCGGCTTGCTGTTGCCTGCTGTGCAAATGGCGCGTGAAGCCGCAAGGCGAACACAGTGCCAGAACCATTTGCGACAGATTGCATTGGCTGCGATGAACTATGAATCGGCTCGAGGCTATTTTCCGGTCAATCGAGTCGGCCCCAGTTCACAGGGTGGGACCGGGAACAATCGCGGGTATTACAGTTGGCTGTGCGATTTATTGCCCTACTTGGAGCAGGGAAGTATTTCGGACCAACTAGATTTCACGGTGGATCTGAGCCCCGGTTACGTTCAAGGAGACGGCACGATTCCAAGCTCGCATGTGAATGCGAATTTGGCGGCGACGCCGGTGAACTTGTTCCTTTGCCCAAGCGACGTCAGAGAATCCAATGCTGCTGCGCTAATGGGGAGTGACACCGCTGCTGACAACTATGCCGGAAATGCTGGGTGGACTAGTTTCGCCTCGGGTTACAGCGGTGAACGCTCCACGCCAGGTGAATTCAACGGTGTGATTGCACTACATAATCCTTCCCAAGATGTGTTGTGGCACGGCGTGGGACGCAAGGGAAAAGGGGTGCGTCTGGCTACGGTCACAGACGGTACTAGCAACACCGCGATGATCGCAGAGAGAATGATTCAGACAGGCACAGACATTCGATCGATTCGCAATAGCGATCCTAGACTTGGATCATTTCATGTGACTGAAAATGTGCGAACTCTCCCTGTTTTGGAAGAACGATGCAGTGCCGCCCACACCCACTCGGATGTTGAACACTCGGCCTATACCGGCCGAAGTTGGATGTCCGGATGGGCGCTCACTGCACCAACCTATATGCATTTAAAAACGCCCAATACTTGGATGGGACACTTCGGAACCTCTCAGTATGACGGCGATAATTTGGTGACTCCCAGTAGTCAACATCCGGGCGGAATCAACATGGCCATGACCGATGGCAGCGTGTCGTTTCTTAGTGATGAAGTTGATTTGCGCACGTGGTGGGCAATGGGTAGTCGAAATGGAAAAGAAGTGATTTCAACAGAACAATAATCAAAGGTGATAAACCATGAAAAATGTATTTTACAGTCTTGCTTTTGCTGCGTCGGTTTTCCTGGTAAACGGACAACTGCTGGCACAGCACAACGATATCGAGTTTGGATATGACAGCGGACAGATCTTTCTGGTAACCGGAGAACTGACCGATTCCAGCAGTGATGCCCATCGAATTTTCGAGGCCAACTTTCCGACAACCGGAACCTTTGCACGGTACACCGACGATCCGGGATTTTTCTCCGAGGTCGCCGAGGGGCTAGGTGTTGGGCCAAATGATTTAATCGGTCTGGATGTTGTCCAGAGCGGGAACTTTGGCAGTTTTCTGACCTATTTCGATCCAACAACCATGATCATTTCTTCCACGGGTGCGGTCATTACACTCGACAATGGCGTATCGTCACTGGAAATCACCGGTACGACCGGTGGCTTGCAGGCGATTGCTGAAGCAGATGGTGTGGGTAATATTCATGATCATATAGACTTTTATCTGTCCGACGGCGCCGCTTTTGGAGCGTATGGAATCTTGTTCAAGATGACCTCGGATGACGTGTCGATTGGTAATTCGGAACCTGTTTGGTTAGTCTTTAATCATGGAATGGACGAGGCCGTTTTTGACAGTCAAGCTTTAGCTGCATTTGGTAAGTTTTCGGCGGTTCCAGAACCTGGATCCGCAGTGCTGCTGGGCATGATAGGTTTAGCCATGTTCGGAACCCGTAGAAATCGGTCCTAAGAATCGATTTAGTATAAGAATCGATTTAGTAAGGGAGTGGGAGAACCCGTTTAATCGCGGGTCTCCCGCTCGTTTATTACCGTCGCTAAATTTCGCAATTCAGTCTTTCCAGGGCAGCCAAGTTGGCTTTTTTCTGAAGTATCAATAGGCCCTGGTTCTTTAAATCTTGCAGAACAGCAACCCGCTAAAATTCTCTGCTGCTTCGGGTCTGCAGTTTCAAGCTGAGTTTCATTTCCAGCGAAGCGTCGCCCAGTACTGCCCGGTTAAGCGTTTGCTTGGGCTTCAAACTAGTCGTGGGTCTGTTCGATGATTCCGCCGCGGTCAAGGTGGTGAATTCCGCCAAGGCGTTACCGTTGATTTATCGATTCTAAATGGCTTGGAAGAGCATAAGATTGGGGCGTCCTTCCACCGCATTTCGCTGGGTCTTGAGGCGTTGTTGGTTTCGACCATCGTGACGATTAGAGGAAGGTGATTTGATGTGTGCACTCAAAAATAGGAAGGCAGGTCCAATGCTGCAAGAACCCGATGCCCATGTTGTGACGCGATATTTTCGAACGGGAGCCCGAGCGCTCCTGGGATTGTCCTTGAACGGAACGGTCGTGTGTTTGTTCTTCTTTCGTCAGGACGCCTACTTGGCGGCAATTCCTATTCCTGTTTTGTACGCGGTGTTAGCGTTGACAAGTTATTTGGAATTTCGTTCGCGGGCAGCGAATCTACGTGCGGTTGGCCAAAGCACCCCATCGCAAGCGGAAGTCGATGTCGATGTTCAGACCGTTGGCATCATCACGCTGTTGAAGGTGATTGGTGTTTTAGCGGTAGGAACTTTTATCGTGGCTGCTACCATCTTTGAACTGCCTATGATTGGGGCAGCGGCAGCGGTTTTGTTATTGTTGGCACTCCTGATTCTCGGTCCGTACCTGCCGCTGTATTTTAGCGAATCCGAACGTGACGAACTGGAACAGCTGAAGGCAGAACAGAATCTCCAGCATGATTGAACGCAGAAACCGTTCCAATATCCCAGTCTTATAACGGACCGCAGGGTAGCACTTTTGAATGGGTGAAATAGCCGATCACGGAAGAACTTTTCTGCGGGTAGTGGCTGGAATGCGACCAAAAGCCCTGTTTTTTCGGTGCGAACAGCGAAAGATGTACGACAAAATGCCAGCTATTTATTTACAGAGAAGTGGTAGGTGACTGAATGTCGAGTTGAGGAATCCTGGGCGGGTGCTATACTATTAACGATATTGGTCGATCTACGAAAGAAGTGCCCCTTGGAAGATTCATTTTCATCCGCCGAATGCTCTGAACGACTTAAAGCGGTTGCCGACCCGGACCGCTTGATGATTATTCAGGTGCTGAGGGAACGTAGCCAATGTGTTTCCGACTTAGCGACGGTGCTAGAGAAAGAAGTGACCAACATTTCCCACCACTTGCAGATACTCAAGAATCGTGGAATTGTCACCTCGCAAAAGTCCGGGAAGCACGTCATTTATTCATTGGCGGATGGCGTATTCATGCGTGGCAAGAAACAAGTGGATAAGCTTGACTTCGGTTGTTGCAAAATAGAATTACCCCAAAAACCAACTTAAACAACTGGTAACCCAACCAAACGACCGGTAACTCAACCAAACGACCGGTAACTCAACCAAACGACCGGTAACTCAACCAAACGACCGGTAAAGTATCTTCGCTGTGGATCTTGCGAACGTTCCCTTTTCTCTTGCGTCTGCCAAGTTCGCTTCAGCGGTTACGGGTTTTCGTTCCAGACCATGACCTCGCTTACACCGCTTCTGGCCTGGCGGTTATGAGTAAAGACGATGCGCAGTTTGGTAGAGGTTGCCGGTGCCAAATGAACGATATTCCATTGGTTTCCGGCTGGTTGTTCGGGTGCAAATTTTGCTTGGTCGATGTCAATCCAATTGCCATCGACCACCGTCTGTAGCTTGTAAGAAGTGGGTGGTTGGACGCCTCCGCGGTCATCGTAGATCGCCAAGTCGACTCGGCGGAATTCGACCGGCTGGCCGAAATCAATTTCCAGCCAATCGGTTTCCGTTTTCGATTCATAACTGGTCCAGCGATTGGTTGGGGTCGGTAGGAAGTTGGTAATCCCGTCGATAGCCGACTTGGGAACGCCACCAAACCGATCATGATGGCTGGCCGTCGCCCGAGGGAATTCTTGCGACCCATCGTTGTAAGCCAAGTTACCCACCGGCGGCGCGACCGGATCCAAAGGCAAAACCGCGTTGCCCCACGCTTCGAACTCGGTTAGTCCTGAACGACCTTCTTCTTGGTGAATCAACGTCGCCCGTAGCTTGGCCGTTTTCCGCGGCTGAAATTCAAACGTGTAAGGCCGATGACCTTCGACAGCAGCAATCGGAACGGTCGAATCAATCGCTTGCCACCGCCCATCTGACCACGCTTCTAGGCGGATTTGCTGCGGAGCACGAATGGGAGAACCAGCGTCGGTGGCTTCATCATCCAGCACGTAAAATTTGACGGTGTCGATGATTCGATCGACACCAAAGTCCAGTTCAATTTGATCGGCGGAATTGGGTGAACCTTCACAAGTCCAACGGTTGGGCGGCTGTTGCAAATACCAATAGTTGCCGTCGTTTAATTTCGATTCGGAACTGTTGGATGAAGTGAATGACGTTGTCAGTCGCGGGAAGTACGTCCCATCGTTGTTTACCGCAAAATTCGTCCGAGTTACCGCAGGCAGTGACTTGGATTCGGTCGATTTTTCTAGTCGCACTGCGTCTTCAATCCGAACGTGTTGCAGCGTGGGCCAATTGCCTACGGATTTACCATCAACCAAAACTTGCATGCCGATTCCGCGATTGTACCGCGTGCCCGTGCGATCCCACAAAATGGTCAGCAGATGCCCGCGATAGGGAACGGCATCTAGTGCAAAGTAGTCCCAATCCGCAGGAGCCAAAGGATGAATTTCCAGCGTGTTATCGCCGCGTGGCATCAAGCCAACCAAACCTGTGATCACCAGGTCGCAGTAGCCCGAATGGAAATAGTGTTCCGAGTGATTGTAGTTGTCGTAACCTTCAAACGAACCCGAGTCCGGATGCAAGGCTTCGGCCAAGTACGGTTTGCCATTCTTTCGATGCGAACGCGCGTAGATGCTTAATAAATCGGTGTAATCATTTGATTCCAGTACCGTCGAGCCGCCTTGCAATGCATTGGCCAAAGCCTTTAACGTTTGCGTGGTGGCGTAAGGCCAAGATTGACCGCTCCACCAACAACAGGAATTGGTGATCAAGAACATCGGGTCATTGCGTTCCACAAACGAAGGTCCAAAGTCAGCGTAAAAACCGTCGCGGTCCATTAGCTTCTTCCAAGCCGTATCGAAACGTGTTTCGCCTTTGAACATTTGGAACTGCCATGGCACGTAACCGATCAGTTCGCGACCGTGCGTATCACCCGCGAATTGCCCGGATTCGTAGGTTTTAGTCAAAGCCTTCATCGTGTGGCCATCGCGATGTTCGTCGTTCCTAAGCACTGGAAAAAAGAACTGGCGTTTTTCATCCCAACACAACTGGATCAGCTTAGCCTTCAGGTCATCCGCTTTAGAATTGTATTGCAACGCCACTTCATCTTGGCCAGCGATCGCCGCGATTTTCGCAATCGCCTTGGCATCGGCCCACATGTAAGCGTTGAAGGACGGTCGGTAGCTGGGGGCACCTCGTAGAATGTCCTGCGTCTGGCGACTGTTGATGTTGAATTCCATTCCGTCGTCGTGACCAGTTTGCCAAAAAAGTCCGACCTCCGGGACAAACTGCCGCTGCTCCCAGCCTTCGTAGTTGGTGATCAAATCCGGCAACAAATCGATCAGCAGTTCCTGGTTGGGGTGCACCAGATCGATGGCCCGAACGGAATCAGCCAGCCAAGTCGAATAGTTACGAGGTTGGGCTCCGGCAGTGCCGAACCAATACTTCGAATAGTCGTTGGCGATCCTGGGCGATCTTAGCCAACGCGATTCATACAACTGATGGCCGGCGGGGCAACTGATCGCACCATAAGCCCCCGACCAAAACGGACGGTCGATGAATTCGGTAAACGAATAACCACTGTTGGCCGAGCCGTAAGTCAAATGCTTGGTCAGCAAATCCCAGCGATAATAGTAGGTCGTGGTGATCTCCTTATCGGAGCATTCGAACAGGGGAATATTGTTCGCGTACCATTCGAAATCGCGGTTGTCCCAAAAGGTCTCTCGGTTTAGCAGCTGGTCAGGCTTTAGCACCTGGGCTTGGGTCCGTTGATCAACGTTTACCAAGATCAGAATCAATAAGACAACCAGGGCTTTGTGAATCGTCATTGGTAGGGCTAACCGTGGTTGGAGATTTTTGGGTAGGATCCTGCGGCAGTTGCCGTCGCAGTAGGCTCCTGACATTCTACTCGAAATCGGCCACTGTTTAGACACCACGCATTTTGCTTTTTCCGAAATTCGGCACAATGGCTGCGACGGGTCCTTTTGAAGTTGTTCGCAAACGCGTTGCAAGTGGGCCCGGTTGCAGGTGGGCCCGGTTGTCGGCGGGTATATTCAAAACGCAGTTGCAGATTTTCCTGCAACGTTCAGCTGACGATTCCGCCGCAGTTCAGAAAGCCGGAATCTAAGTCAAATTTACAATTCGGCAGCGGCGTGTGAGCTCCAGCGAAACTTCGTTCAACTTCCAAGTTGCTAGGATCGAAGTCTGCGGACGAAGTTAGACGGAGAAGATTCGGCGTTGGGTCGATTGCAATTTCGCGTCCCTAAAAGTCCAAATTCTTGGGCACTCTGGCCTGACCCTGTGAGTTGACCCAGTGAGCGTAACTTGCGAGTGTAACTTTGCGAGTGTAACTTTGCGAGTGTAACTTTGCGAGATTTTCAAGCTAGTTCAAACCCGACTCTAACCACGTCGACCGGCAAGGTACGAGGTCACGGTTTCGTGGGTCGATTGGGTAAACAGCTTTTCAGTTTCACCATGCTCAATAATTTCGCCGACCCCATCGCGTGTCCAGAAGACGCCCACATGATCGGCCAAACGGCGTGCTTGAGCGAGATTATGAGTGACGATGATCATGGTATAACTGCCGCGCATTGATTGAATCAACTGTTCCACGCGTTCGGCCGCAATCGGATCGAGTGCGCTGCAGGGTTCGTCCATCAACAGCACTTGCGGCTTCAGCGCTAATGCTCGAGCGATACACAGCCGCTGCTGCTGGCCGCCCGAAAGCTCAAGCGCTGACTGATTGAGTCGATGCTTCACTTCATCCCACAGACCTACATCCCGCAAAACGGTTTCTGTAATTTGTCGCAACGAGTCGGCATTGCGTTGGCCATGTTCGCGCAGTGCCAATTCGATATTGCGGCGGATAGACATGGCAAACGGATTTGGCTTTTGAAAGATCATTCCAACCTGTCGGCGAAGTTCAACGGACGATCCAAACGCGTCACCAATATCTTGCCCGGTAAATTTGATGCGCCCGCTGACGTGGGCTCCGGGGATCAGGTCGGTCATTCGATTAAGCGCGGCTAAGAAACTGGTCTTGCCACATCCCGATGGTCCAACCAGCGCCAAGACCTTCCCTGGCATGGCTTCGATGGTCACATTGCGCAACACAGTATTTCCGTTGTAGGAAATCGACAGGTCTTCGGTGGAAATCATCTTTGTGTTCCCATCGCGGGTCGCCTTGAGAATCCAGCAACACGCAGCAGAAACGCGGTCGTCGCATTAATCGCCAGCAGCAACATGACTAACACGCAGGCCGTAGCATAGGCTTGCGAACCGCCGTTGGGCACGTTCATTGCCAGATCATAAATGTGAACACTAAGTGAACGCCCCGAATCCAACAGCGATTCAGGTGTTCGGGTCACGTATCCGGACGTAAAAATCAAGGCCGCCGTTTCTGCCAACGCACGTCCAATGCTTAGCACGACGCCCGCCATCAACGCCGCCGCCGCCGCCGGTAAGACCACTCGAAACAACGTAGCCGTTCGACCAAGCCCCAGCGATGCCGCCGCAAAGCGATACTCGTTGGGCACCGCCGTGATGGCTTGCTCGGACGTGCGAATCAAAATCGGTAACACCATGCACGCCAGCGTCAACGCTCCTGTAAGAATCGAATAGCCAAGGCCCAGTGTGATCGCGAAAAACGCGTTGCCGAACAAACCAAACACAATCGACGGCACACCCGCCAGCACATCCAGACAACGACGCACGTTCCGCGAAAAACAAGTCTCTTGCCCGATTCGTTCTGTCAATGCGATCGCCGTTCCAAGTGCCAACGGAATCGCAATAGCTAAAGTGACCAGCAAAATCAGAGCGGTCGAAAGCAGGATCGGGCCGATCCCACCAGCGCGTCCGGCGTCCCGGACCTCGTCGGTCAAAAATGCAAAATCAATTTCAGACAAACCACGAACTGCGATATCAGTCAGAATCCAAACCAACGTGCCGATCACCAGCATAGCCGCCATCCACACCGCCGCCGCCGCAATGAACTCAGCACGTTCAGACGGGCGATCGTTGTTCGTGGCAGAAGCTGGCAAGTTATCGTCCGCCATTGGACCGTCCTTCCCAGCGCGAAACACCGATCACGATAACGCTGACGACCAGCATCAAAATCAATCCGCTAACAAACAGCACCGACCGATGCGAGGCCGACGCATAGCCCAGTTCCAACGCAATATTTGCGTTCAGCGTTCGCCCAGGCGAGAGCAGTGACGTGGGCATCTCAACAATGTTGCCAGCCAGCATCAATACCGCCATCGTCTCGCCCATTGCACGTGTCAGCGCCAGCATCACACCTGCTGCAATGCCGCGACGCGCGCCCGGCAACACCACTTTGCCAACGATCGCCCAGCGTTGCATTCCCAACGCCGCAGCGCCATGAACCCAATCTTGCGGTACCCAACCGATTGCCGTGTCGGACAACATCGCGACAGTCGGCAGAACCATCAGGCCCAGCACAATGGTCGCGGTCAGCAAATTTTGTCCGCTGCCGCCCAACTGCGCGATGATGGGCGCCAACACAACCAGCCCCCACAATCCAAAGACGACCGAAGGGATGCCTGCCAAAAGTTCAATGAAGCGACGGTGCCAGATTGCCAAAGATGACGGCGCGTAAAAATGCACGAACACGGCAGACGCAATTCCCAGCGGAGCCGCCAAAACAATCGCTCCGACGCTTGTCAGCAAAGTCGCCACAATCATCGGCGTCAGGTTGAACTGTCCCGAAAGAGGATGCCAACTAGCGTCGGTAAAAAAACGAGTGAACCCTAACTGGCTCAATGCCGGCTGAGATTCTCGCACAAGAAATCCAAAAACCAACAGTACAATGGCTGCCGACAAAATGGCCAATGTGCGAGTGACGATCTTCAGAGGTAGATCATTTCGCAACATTGGACTCACTTGTAACCGGGACAAAATACTGAGACTTCACCAGGTCGTGCACGTCAGCCGATTGGCAAAATTGAACAAACGCAACCGCTAGCTGCGAAGGCGATTCGGTGGTGACCAAATTAAGCGGTCGGCTCATTGGAAAATCACCACTGGCAACATTCGCGGAGCTGGCCTGAATGCCATCCAGTGGCAATAGGCGAATCGGCACCCTGGCATCGATATCGGCTTCAGCGGTTCCGATTGAAACATATCCGATCGCTCCCTTGGCACCCGCAACCGTTTTCACACAGTGTTGATTGTCACCCACGATGACGTCTGCCTTGACTGTGGGGTTGTCGATGCCGAAGTGTTCCAGAAACACTTCCAACGTCGCTCGACCTTCCGCTTTGTGAACGACAGTTATCTCTTGATCTAAACCACCAACTTCTTTCCAGTTGTTAAGCTGGTTGGTATAGATCGCGATCACCTGCTGGCGCGTCAGTTCAGAAACAGTGTTGGAGCTATGAACGATCAGCCCAACTCCGTCGGCAGCGATCTGATTCGACCTCAGATCAGCTTCGTCCGGCTTAAGCGATCGGCTGGCCATGCCAATGTCGGCAATGCCGGCATGAGCATCAGAGATTCCCTTTCCCGAGCCACCTGTTTGAACATCGACACGAACGCCTGAATGAAGCTGTTCAAATCGCCTAGCGATTTCCATTGCCAGCGGCGCCACCGTGCTTGATCCCGTCAGCGTCAGCCGACCGCTAAGCTTGCTACCGCTGGCGTCCGCATTCACATTGGAAGGATTCTGGCTACAGCCTAAAGACAAGGCAAGTAGCGCTAAGCCAATGACTGTCCCGCCAATGACTGTCCCGCCAATGACTGTCCCGCCAATGACTGTCCTGCCAATGACTGTCCTGCCAATAACAGTCCAGGGGAGTGAGAAAACCAGAGTGTTCATCGACTTCATTGATTTGTGTCCTAGCCGCAACGTGTCGTTGATGAAAAAATGCCATGCTTGCAAGTGCCTGGCAGCGAATGCTAACTAATTCTCTTTTGTTTCCGCTGGATACTGCTTCAGCCAAGAGTACTCTTTCCACGAACCTTCATAAAGACGCACGTTGGGATATTTGGCAACATGAGTCAGGTAGAATCTTAAAAGACTGCCTTCGCGAGAAGTTCCGCAATAGACGATGATTTCCTTGTCCTTGGTCAGTCCCGCCTTGACCAGTTCGTCGCTCCCCTTTTCTGCCGACAGAAACTTATGCGTGTTGTCCGATTCCATCAGTCGCGCCCAGTGAAAGTTGATCGCGCCTGGGATGTGTCCCTTGCGTAGCCAAATGTCATCCTCACCGACATATTCGTTGTGTGGCCGAGCATCCACTAGAATCACGTTAGGCTGCTTCTTTTTCTCAAGCAATTCTTCGATTGCGATTCCAATGCCGGGCTTCATCGTCGTGGGCAAATCGCCGGCTGGGTTGCCAAAGTACGCTTGGGTCACCGGCAGTGATTGTTTCTTCCACTCTGCCAGTCCACCGTCCACGATTCGAATGTCGGTAACACCATGCTTCTCCAACACATAAGCAACCATGCTGGAACTAAGGACCTCGTCGTTGGGTAATTCGGCTCCCGTTGCATAGATCAAATGAGTCCGATTTTTGTCAACACCTGCGCGAACCAACAGTGCCTTGGTCAAATCATCGGGCAAGTATTCAACGGGAACCCCCTGATCGGTTCCCCGCAGAGTGTCAAAGTTAATATGATGGGCAGTCGGTAGGTGCCCACGAAAATAGTCCTTGTAACCGCCGCGAGTATCCAAAACGACGGGTCGTTTAGCAGGGTCCGGATTCGCTATCAATGCATTGGCTTGGGCCGGCGAGATGACGTTGATTTGGGCAACGGCTAGATTTCCCAGGCCCAGCATCATCGCAGTGATTGTTGTCAAAATTAAACGCATCTGAGGTCAACTCCAGGCTTGCAAAAAGACGCTGATCGATCTGGCACGCTGCGCACGTACATTCTGATGATCATACGAATGTTCTAGTCACTGCCTAGCCAAATGGCAAGATGCCTGATGCAGTCGGCCACAGCTTGCCGCCGGCCGGGTAACCCCAGTTTTGAACACGGGTTTGGTTTGCTGAGCGGGCCTGCTTGCGGCTTGGATTCTCTGGGTATATGATTGCACAAACGTTTGTGCATAGCCTTTTCCGAGAGATACCGATGTCGCTTTCCAACACTTCAGTCATCACGCTGCACGATGTTGCGCGGGCGGCTAACGTGAGTGTTTCGACGGCGTCACGGGCTTTGAATGGGCTGGGGAAGAAATATCGGATCAGTGAAAAGACGGTCTTGGAAGTCAAGAAACATGCCGACCGTCTTCAGTTTCACCCCAGTCAGATGGCTCGCTCTTTGCAAAGTCGGCGGAGTGGTTTGATTGGTGTGGTTGTGCCCGACATTTCTAATCCTTTCTTTGCCGCGATCGCTAAAGAGGTCACCTTGCAGGCCGAGGCTGAAGGATTTTCGGTGCTCTTGGCGGATAGTTGCGAAACGACGGAGGTCGAAGTCAAGCTTGTGGCCCAGTTGCAGTCGCGTCGAGTCGAAGGACTGGTGGTTTGTCCTGTGGGCATGGACGCCGAGCACTTGATTCAGGCGGATGCCGGTGGCGTTCCCTTGGTCGTGGTCGACCGATGCTTTCCCGACTCTGCGTTGACAAGTGTGATGTCCGATAATCTCAAGGGAGCGGCGTTGGGGATGAAGCAGTTGCTCCGCAGCGGACATAAAGTGATCGGCTACCTGCAGGGTTTGCCTGGCACGCTGCCCAATGAAACTCGGTTGGCTGCCGTTGGCGAATCGCTTCGTGCCGCCGGGCTAAGTTTTGATCCGAGTTTAGTTGCCGGCGACAACTTTACCGAACGTTCGGGCTATGTGTCAGCCAGGTCGCTGTTGACCAGTCGTCCCGATCTTACGTCGCTTTTTGCACTGAGTACGCCCAACGCATTTGGTGCCCTACGAGCGGTCCGCGAAATGGGGCGAACGGTGCCAGACGATCTTTCGTTAATTACGTTTGACCATTCACCCGTAGTCGACCTATTGAAAGTGCCACTTTCCACGATCTCGCAAGATGTCGTGCGGTTGGGCCAAACTGCCGCCCAGCTGATTTTAACACAACTTCGCACCGGCAAAAAGCCAAGAAAACGGACTCACGTCGTGCCCGTCAAGCTGGTGTCACGTCAATCTGTCGCAAGGATTAAATAGCCATGAAAAGATTTCAACTCGGTCTGCTGCTGATCTTGCTTGTCTTTGGCAGCACTGCCTTGGCAAATGCTCAGGATACTGCAAAAACGCTTCGCAAAGCGGTTCCCTTGATTTTTGATACTGACCTTGGGAACGATTGTGACGACGTCTTGGCGATGGGCATGATCCATGCATTGCAGTCACGCGGCGAATGTGAACTATTGGCTGTGACGATTACCAAAGATCACCCGTTGGCAGCGTCGTTTGCCGACGCGGTGAATACGTTCTATGGCCGCGGCGATATTCCAATGGGTATCTGTCGCAGTGGTGTCACTAGCGACGCCGGTAAATTTAATGTGTTAGCCGAAGATCGTGTGAACTACCCGCATGACCTGACGTTCGTAACTAAAGTGCCTGACGCGGTAATGGTTCTGCGAAAGGCGCTGGCATCGCAAGAGGATGGAAGCGTGGTGATCGCGCAAGTTGGCTTTTCAACCAATCTAGCCAAACTGTTGCAGTCCCCGTCGGATGAAAACAGCCCGTTGACTGGTAGCGAACTGGTCAAGCAGAAAGTGCGTTTGCTTTCGGTCATGGCCGGCGCTTTCACTCGGATCCCGGGGGAAAAAGGGGAACTTTACGACCATCGGGAATACAATATCGTGATGGACATTCCGTCTGCAAAATCAATTTGTGCCGATTGGCCAACGCCGATGGTATGGAGCGGATTCGAGATCGGTATCGCTTTGCCGTACCCGCACCAAAGCATCCTGCAAGACTACGGATATGCTGCTTATCACCCGGTGTCCGACGCATACACCCTGTACAATCCACCGCCGCACGACCGACCGACCTGGGATTTGACTTCAGTGCTTTACGCCATTCGCCCCGACCGAGGCTACTTTGATCTATCACCAACAGGTGTTGTTACGGTCGCAGATAATGGGCTAACCACGTTTGAGGCATCCGCGGGTGGGCGAGACCGCTACTTGATTATTCGTGACGAACAAAAAGGCCGCACCACCGAAGCCTTGGTGCAGCTTTCCAGCCAGCCGCCCAGTGGGAAGTAGCATGAGCGTGAACACGATACGTGCGCCCCGGATTGTGGTGCTAGGTTCCATCAACATGGACTTGGTCGTTCGATGCCAGGATCTTCCTGTCGCCGGCCAAACGATTCTGGCTGAATCGTCTCGCGAGTTCTGTGGCGGCAAGGGAGCGAATCAAGCGGTGGCGGCGGCTTTGGCGGGCGGCGAGGTGTCGATGATTGGTGCCGTCGGCGGAGATGCCTTTGCGGATCGCTTGATTGACAATTTGAAAATGCGTAACGTCAACTGCGACGCGGTTTGGCGATGTGAGGATCAAGCGAGTGGACTGGCTGTGATCGCGGTGGATTCACGAGGTCAGAACTCGATTATGGTGGTGCCAGGTGCGAATTCAGCGGTGACACCCGAACGCGTTCGCGCGGTCGATTCGATCATCCAGGCAGCTAATTGTTTGATGGTCCAGTTGGAAATTCCGCTTGAATCGGTTCTGGAAGGCATCCGCATTGCGCGAAGTCATGGTGTTCAAGTCATCTTGGATCCCGCACCTGCTCCGACGGACTTTCCCAAAACGTTGCTTGAAGTCGATTTGATCTGCCCGAACGAAACCGAAGCGACGGCGCTGACCAAGCTACCCGTGACCACCACAGAGGAAGCCCAAGCCGCTGCGATTCGACTGCATGCGATGGGTGCCAAGAATGTCGCGATAACGATGGGAGCCCATGGCACCCTGCTTTATTGCGACGGTCAGGCCACTGTGGTTCCGGCATTCGGCGTTGATGCGATCGATACCACAGCCGCAGGTGATGCGTTCGCCGGCGCACTTGCTGTGCGTTGGGCGCAGTGCGGTGAATTACGCGACGCAGTCCTTTTTGCAAACTCGGCGGGTGCCATCGCTGCGTCTCGCTCCGGGGCTCAAGACAGCATCGCTACCCATGAAGAAATCCTAAAATTCGGGAAGTTAATAAGATGAAGTACTTAGCAGAACGACCCATGAAAATGGATGCCAATTCTAGCACGACTCGCCAGCGAGTGAACAGGAAACTCACTTGCTTGCGCCGCGATCTGGTAGCTGCCCAGTTGCCACTGACGTTAACCGGTTGTCTGGTGCTGCTATTCATTATCGGATGTGGAGCGAAGAACGATTCGCCTGACGTTTCTTCAGCGGATGCGACTGCAGAAACCAAGAAACCGCGGATCGCACTGATCATGAAGTCGCTTGCCAACGAATTCTTTTCGACGATGGCCAAGGGCGCTCAATCGCACCAATCAGAACACGCCGACGACTATGATCTGATCGTCAACGGCATCAAAGACGAACGTGATCTCAATCGTCAGGTTGCGTTGGTCGAGGAAATGGTTGCCAGTGGTGTCGACGCGATCGTGATTGCTCCGGCTGATTCCAAAGCGTTGGTGCCTGTGCTGCGGCGAGCCAAGCGGGCGGGCATTGTCGTGATCAATATCGATAACCAACTTGACCAAAATATTTTGAAGCAAGAGGGCGTCACCATTCCTTTTGTTGGACCGGACAACCTTGCCGGAGCCAAAAAGGTTGCTCAATACCTGGCATTGTCATTGGAGGGAACGTCAAAGAAAGTCGGCATCCTAGAAGGCATACGCACATCCTTTAATGCACAACAACGTTTGCAGGGTTTCCAGGCGGCAATGAAAGAAGCCGGTATTGAGATCGTGGACAGCCAATCTGCGGAGTGGGAAATCAGCAAGGCGAATACAATCGCTTTGTCGATGTTAAGCGAACATCCCGAGATTTCTGCAATCCTTGCCGCGAACGATTCGATGGCGCTGGGGGCGGTCGCTGCGGTGAAAAGTGCCGGACGTGGGGGCGAAGTTCAAATCGTTGGGTTCGACAATATCTCTGCAATCCAGGCCGCCATTGGCGAAGGAAAGGTTCTGGCAACCGCAGACCAGCATGGCGATCAGTTGGCCGTGTTCGGGATCCAGGCAGCACTGAAGGAACTGAGCGAAGGTCCTGCAGGCAACATGGACATGGAAACGCCAGTCGACTTGGTCACGGCAGAAACATTGCGGGGAAAATGAGCCAGACCCCGCTGCTGCAAACGATCAAACTGACTAAACACTACGGTGACGTGACCGTCCTGCGGAACGTGTCGTTGGACGTTCGCGCCGGAGAGATTCACGCGTTGTTGGGGGCCAACGGAGCGGGCAAAAGTACGCTGTGCAAAATCATCAGTGGCTTGATCTCGCCGTCCGACGGAACGATGCAATTGGCTGGCGCGAACTACGCACCCCAAACCAAACAACAAGCGGAGGCTTCCGGTGTCGAGATTGTCCAGCAAGAGTTGAATTTGATCGGTACGCTGTCGGTCGCTGAAAATTTGTTGCTGACAAGGCTGCCTAATCGTGGCGGGCTGCTGCGAAGTCGTCTGCTGCATGACCAAGCGCGGCGAATACTCGATCGCTTTGGTTTATCTCAGGTAGCCACGGGTGCGCCGGTTGAATCGTTGGGCGTCGGGCATCAACAAATGGTCGAGATTGCAACGGCACTGGCCAGGCAGTGCCGCGTGTTGATCTTGGACGAACCCACCGCCGCTCTCTCTGGTACAGAATCGGAACAACTTTTTGGGCATCTTCGTGGACTGCGCGAACAGGGCGTTGGAATCATTTACATCAGCCATCGACTGGACGAAGTAGCAGCGATCTCGGATCGAATCACGGTGCTGCGCGACGGTCAGTACGTCACCACTCGAAAGACCGCTTCGCTGCGGGCGGACGACATGGTGGACTTAATCAGTGGCGATGCACCGCAAAGCCAAGCCGCAAGGTATCAATCCCATCGCACCGATGAAATGGCGCTGCAGGTGCGATCGTTGACCTGTGGCAAGGTCCGTGATGTGTCACTGCAGGTTCACCGAGGCCAAAGGCTGGGAATTACCGGACTGGTTGGATCGGGACGTACCGAATGCCTGAGGGCCATTTTTGGAGCGGACGTGGCGACGTCGGGCGAGGTGATGCTGCGGGCTCGACCGTTGGGGGTTCGGTTTTCTAGCCCTAGCCAAGCGGTGGCAGCGGGACTGGCAATGGTGACCGAAGATCGTAGGCAAAACGGTTTGCTGCTATCACAATCCATCGCCGTCAACACAACCCTCGGCAGCCTGTGGAAACGTTTTTCACGCTGGGGTCTGCTGCAAGGTGCCCACGAACGGAGCGTCAGCAGTGACATGGTGGATGATTTGGGAATTCAATGCCAAACCACTCAACAGAGTGTGGCGACGCTTAGTGGCGGCAACCAACAGAAAGTGGCCATCGCAAAATGGCTGGTCCGTGATGCCGACGTATTTCTGTTCGATGAACCGACCCGTGGAATTGATGTCGCTGCCCGCCGACGGATTTACAGGTTGTTGGAATCACTGTCCGCCCAAGGCAAGGCTTGTGTGATTGTTAGTAGTGATCTGCAAGAGCTTTTTGAGAACTGTGATTCGATCGCGGTGATGTGCGATGGGCGACTTGTGGAAACGTTTGAACGCAAAAATTGGAGTCAGGAGAAAATCATGCGGGCTTCATTCTCTGGCTACATTCAAGCGGGCGACACGATGACGGGCGACACGGTAATCGGAGACAAGATGATGGGAGAGTCGGTGTGAATCAATCCAAGTGGTTTCAATCGGTCGTACAATACGGCGGACTGTTGCTGGTCCTGCTACTGCTGGTTATCGTATTTAGCGTCAGCAGCAATAACTTTTTTCAAGTGTCAACGTTGGTGACCATAGCCAACCAAATTCCCGATTTGACGTTCTTGGCCGTCGGCATGACGCTGGTGCTAATCGTCCGCGGAATCGATTTGTCCGTCGGGTCATTGCTGGCACTTTCGTCGGCGGTTTTAGGTGTGCTGATGGTCAACCAGGGTTGGTCGATTGGGTCCGCTTTGGTCGCCGCGATGTTGGTTGCCGGTTTGTGTGGCACGATCAATGGATTGATTTCGGTTGGCTTGGGCATCCCCTCATTCATTGTCACACTTGGCATGCTAGAAATTGCACGCGGGGCGACTAAAGTGGTCACCGATTCACAATCGGTGTACATCGGCAGCAAGGTCGAATGGTTTGGTCAACCGTTGGGAAGTGTCCCGTTTTCACCGGCGTTTGTCGTTGCGGTGTTGGCGGTCATCATGGGACAATTCATCCTGACAAAAACTGTTTTCGGACGTTACTGCGTTGCCATCGGTACCAATGTTGAAGCCGTCCGAATGTCTGGCATCCGCTCGGCTCCCTATGCGATTGCCGTCTTCGGCATTAGCGGATTGATGTGCGGCTTGGCCGGTCTGGCCCAAACTTCTCGGCTATCCACAGTCGATCCCAATGGCGCGATCGGGATTGAACTTGCCGCGATTGCCGCCTGCGTGATTGGCGGCACCAGTTTAATGGGCGGTCGGGGCAGCGTTGTCAGTTCCTTTATCGGCGTCTTGATTATCCAAGTCCTGCAAACGGGACTGGCCCAGGTTGGAGTCTCCGACGCCAACAAGCAAATCATCACCGGAACGGTGATCGTCGTCGCCGTTTTGCTGGATGCATTAAGAATTCGCTGGGGGAAACCAACCTGAACCGGTTGCCCACGCAAGATTCGCGGGAACCTGCCAGTTCGGTTTTGTAAATCCCAGTCACTACACGCAACGCAACTTGGAACACCCGGCAACCTAGCCGCCCGAAAACCTTGACTAGTATGGTCACCTTGGTCTGCAACAACTTCCATTGCGTTCAACAACTTCCATTGCGTTCAACAACTTCCATTGCGTTCAACAACTTCCATTGCGTTCAACAACTTCCATTGCGTTCAACAACTTCCATTGCGTTCAACAACTTCCATTGCGTTCAACAACTTCCATTGCGTTCAACAACTTCCATTGCGTTCAACAACTTCCATTGCGTTCAACAACTTCCATTGCGTTCAACCGGATAGCTTGCGTTCAACCGGATAGCTTGCGTTCAACCGGATAGCTTGCGTTCAACCGGATAGCTTGCGTTCAACAACGTACGAGGTCTTTAACTGGGCATACGTCACTGTTGACTTCATTTGACCTGATTCATTTTCTTGCGATCGGACGGCTTGCTTTGTAAATCCTGTAAAGTGATCTTGGGTTTTTTCACCCATGGGGCATCGTAGGCTCGAAGATGCGTTGGAAAAATTCGATCAACAGGTCGGTCCGGATCAGCTAATGCGAAATACCAGCCGATCATACGAGCGTGTTTTTCATCGGGTTTGGGGGTCGACGTTTCGTAGATCTTTCCTTTCCCAACCAATTCAAAGCTGCGAAATTTCTGTTCCCTTGGATCGAATTCTCCAAAACCCAGCAGGTCCACCTGAATCCTTCGTGCCGGTGAAAGTCCAAAGTGTTCGGCTTCACCCGCGGTTGCGGTGCTGGTTCCTGAAATACGAATCCGCACCGCTTCAGGTTCTACGCTAAGGACTTCGACCATCAACTTCCCCAGTACTTCATCGGCATGGTATGTGCCAGTTTCACCGTGGGCATTGTCCAGCAGATTGTACCTGGCCAGCCGGCGATACAGATTGCCTGGCACTTGATGTTGTTGGCCAACGCTGGGTGCGTCGGGAATCAACTGGGCCGCTTCCTCAGGGCTGAACCAGGCAAAATCAAAGTTGAAGCGAGGGTCGGGTTGCTGATCTTTGCTTGCTTCTTCCCGCAGGTAACGAGCGGTTTGTTTCAGGACCAGGCCTTTTTCTGGATAGCTCCATTCCCAACGATGGTTCGGCTTCGCGCTTGGTGGCTTCGCGCGGCGATCTTCTTCGGGAAGCTTATTCCACGCGTCCAGACCACTTTCCAACATATTCTTGACCGCCTCGGGGGACAACGAATTGATGGCGGCCAAAAATTTTCCGCTCGGCGCACACACGTAGATTCCCTGTTTGGTCCCACCACCCGCACCATAATGGCCTTGAGCGGCCATATCTTGAAAAGCGAGACATTCGGGATCGTCGCCTCCAGCGGCTCGATATTTATTGAAGTCATACCCGCCCTGAAGTCGCCACACTTCATCAGTGGCAAGCACAAAATTTTCCGTCATCTTACGAATCTCAGCATCAGACCAGACAGACCGTCGGCCAACGTTGCCGTTGCCTCACGTGCAACCCATTGGATGCCCGTTCATCACCCACAACAATAAAGGCTTGTCGGCCGCGGACGCTTGAAGAAGTCCATCACGGTAAGTGGTCTCCCATGGAAGTTGCTGCCAAACAAGTTCCGATTGCTTGGCGCGAATTTGGTCACGCCAAGTGGCAAAATTCGCGTCGGTCAACGCTGCGCTTTGATCTGCAGATTCGGTTTCCTGAAAACCAAACGCAGTTTCAAAGCACAACAAGTTGCAAAATACGACAAGGCAAATGGTCTTCAGTTGAATCATGCTCGGCAGTTCCGTTTCCTAAATGAATTTTTCGATCTCTGACCCAATTATAGACGACTGGTGCCAATGACTGGTACCGAAACTGGGCTTCGAGCCAAGAAAATTTCCAAGAAATTATGATATAGAAGTGTCACATTCTGGCCATCGAGCGGTAGGTGTCTAAACTCTTATATGCCCCCGGGCAATCAGTACGGTCGACTGGTCCAAACAAGGCCTCGTACATCAAGGCCTCGTACATCAAGGCCTCGTACATCAAGGCCTCGTACATCAAGGCCTCGTACATCAAGGCCTCGTACATCAAGGCCTCGTACACCAAGGCATGAAATAGGTCTCGGGTTTGGGCGAAAGTAGCGCCAGCCTGCTACCGCTAACTTTTGAATTTGCAAAGTAATTTTGGGACCATTCCCGATAGGTTTCTTAATCGTACCCGGGGCTGAGAATAGACCTGCCTAGCAAAACTACCGTTAGTAACTTGTGCAACCTTAACCGACAGAAAACGCCTTTTCGGGCCGCGCCAAGTTGCCGTCAGCGCTAAATTTTAAGGCGTTCGTAGTTTCGAACCGCTTTCTGCAAAGACTGCTCTGCGTCTGACTTCCACTGACTGACCCAGGCGTCTATGATATCGCGGATCAGGCTATCGCGGATCAGGACATCCTGGCGGAATGGATTGGCTCCGGATTTCCTGGACTGCACTCCATTCTTAAGCACCCGGTCACAAGTTTCATAGTGAAACCAAGCCGTCGGGTTACCTAAAATGCGGCTGATCAAGTTATGCACAAAAACTTACGCGGTGTGATGGGGCTTGATGAAATGATACTTTCGTTGGGTATCTTCTTCTACCGTATCTAAACCGACCGATTCCATTCGGATTTGCTAATCTTTGGGACAATGAAAAACGATGGGACATCTGGATGATGTGGGCGAAGCTGATGGTTGGCGGTGCTGGTTATGCGACGAACCTGTTGATCGCGACATGCCGTCGAATGACCCTCGCAGCGCCAGTGTCGACAAACGCATCACCAAGGCTAGGGCCAAGAAGAAGAAACTGGACAAGACGGGGTTACCGCCAGATCGGTTGGCCCACAAGGGATGCAATACCAACAAAGGTGCCAGCGATCCGATAATCGCCTGGCCGCGAGATTTGATCTTGGTCGATCCTGCATCCATTATTGCGGCAGCCCAGCGACTTGAACTCAAGGGGGGGCGCGAAGCGATGGCACGTTGCCCAACCCAGGAAGACGCCCAAGCCGCTGCCGAGTGGTTGATCGATCGCCTGTCACGATTGTCGCCGGGCTTGCAGGTCGGCAGCCAAATCGTATCCACAGGCGGCCAATATCTAATCAGTCTTACCACTTAGGTTGGCTTCCTGTAACTTACTTCCCTTTACGATTTGCCTCTTGCCGGGTTAAGCCGGTGGGATCACCAGTGATTTGCTGTTTGATCATGCCAGGTGTTTCGTAATGCCAGGTGTTTCGTAATGGCAGGTGTTTGATCATGGCACGCTACCGCTGGTTAAGCGATTCAACAGGGTCGAAGAAAGTTGCAACCAAAAGGCCCGATCATTGCGCGAAAGACTGACCGTTTGACAAGACGATCAAACCAAGCGTATTCCATCGGCTTGAATCGTAATGATTTTCTGTTTGTACAGACCACCTATCGCCTTCTTGAATTGTCCTTTGCTCATCCCAAATAGATCGGAGATTCTTTCCGGCGGGGACTTGTCATGAACGGGGGCAAACCCGTTATGATCGCGCAAGTAATCTTGAATCATTTGACTGTAGTTGTCGCGGATTTGCCAACCACTTTTCAGACTCAAGTCAATTTTTCCGTCTTCGCGAATATGCTTAATATAGCCTTGAATGCTCTGCCCGAAACTGAGCCGTTGATCCACGTCATCTTGGTACAGCAAGCCCCAATGGCTTTGATTTACAATCGCTTTGAAACCCAATTCGGTGCTGTTTGCGATAATCAAATCTACCCTCTGCTGCGGACGAAAATCGTGTTGGTCATCTTCGAGCACGCATTTGTCAATTTTCGAGGTCGCCGCGATCCGGTCTTGGTTATCCATGTACAGAAACACGATGTAGGAATCGCCTACGGTCAGCGGCCGATGCTGTTTCGCAAAAGGGACCAAGACATCTTTGTCCAATCCCCAATCCAAGAACGCACCGACCGGCGTATTGTCTTTCACTTCCAAAAACGCGAATTGGCCGATCTCTGCTTTCGGCGTTTGAGTGGTCGCGATGGGACGATCTTCCGAGTCCACATAAAGAAAGACTTTGACCCAATCACCGATACTCAAGTTGTTCGGAGTATGTTTCCTGGGCAGCAGGATTTCGCCTAAATTTTCGGCGTCCAAAAAGACTCCGAATTCGGTGTCCTTGACCACTTCTAAACTATACGTCCTGCCGATTTCAATCATGATTTTTGGGCTTCAATGGTGTTCGTTAATGTTCGATCGCTAATGTTCGATCGCAGTCGTTTATGGCAGTCGTTTATGGCAGCGTTTGGTCGAATTTTCTAGTCTGGATTTTCGGCCAGATTTTCTAGCCTGGGTCAGACTGGCCGCGCCTAAACGTTGGCCAGCCGTCACTAGAATTTATAGGGAAGCCAACAGTAGCACCCGCGTCGATGCCGCAGGATTTCCTTGTTGGATTCGATTCAGAACGTGGGTAACGTTGGTCATGATAGCCGATAATCAGCTTCCGTGGGTTGGACGCAACCATTACGTCTTACCAACGAGTTGCATTCGGTTGTGGCCGTGGAAACTTAGAAGCAAAGAATTCTTGGATGCCCTGGCTTCGAATAAGGCTTCTAAAAATGGTTGTTCACCGGGCCACGGGAAGACGAAGAAAAGATCAAAATCGCTTAGTCCCAATCCAATCTCTTCGTACACTTGGCGATCATCCGTTTGGAACTGCTTACCCGCATAGGCCAATTCCAATATTCCAGAAATGTCCCTGGGAACGAAGCTGCCGCAATAGAACTTGGCTGGTAAATCTAGGGCATCTGCCAAGTGGCGAGCCTGCGCGACCAAGGCGGGTTCAATCTCGATTCCAACGGACTGCATTCCACGCAACGCTGCTAACAACGCTGCCACTCCAAAACCACTGCCTAGTTCGCAAAAACGGTTGCCTTCGAGCAAATCATTTTGCTCAATCCAAGTTAGCGCTTGATCCAACAGGTGGAAGTCGCAAGGGATAAATTCCTCGATTACCGAATCATCGGCCAATAGGAAAGCTTCGATTCTGTCGTTTGCCAAATCAATCAAACGAGCGGCCGCTGCTGAGTGCCCAAGCTGTTTGATTTCGTTAGGAATGTGGATCGATTGCAGTGTCATCGTTCGAAATGAAGAATCCGAATTTAGCAGACGAGAAAGCGGACCGCTGCCCAGCCAAGTTTAACCAGTCGCGTTTTAACCAAGGGCTTTCATTTGACGCGAATGCGAAGACCGTCGTCGCTTAAAACAAATATCTTCTTTTCGTCCAACACCACGACATCTTGAACTTGCTTTAACGTGATCGATTTGCCATGGTCATTGGCGTTCTGCACAAGCTGATCCACCCTCGCCCATCGCTCGGAATCGAGTTTTAGGCCAATCGATTCGGGATGATGTCGTAACACGAATGACAAGTATTTGCTGATTTTGGTGAGGCGTCTGTTCATGTTTGATAGTTTAACCCAATCTTAAACTTTCGTCGTGGCCCGGGTTGAAAAAGACCTCTGGGTCGCAATTCAAAAACCGAGTTCAAAATGAGGTCCAGCAAGACAGGATCAAGGTAACTGTACACCAGAACCCGGGTAGGCGTGGGCCTTAGGATCTTGGGTTTCGTTTCGTCACACGATCTGGACTTCACATGCCCACACACCAACCGTCCGCCGCCTCGATTCGTTGCAGCCGGCGGTTCGAGCGTTTTCAACTTGCGGACCTCACTCACCGTTGCAGCGTTCTGCCAAGCCGAAGGCGTCGCGCAAGCCTTCTTCTAGCACCGGCGGCGAAGGCTGCGACGCAGGACAAGCGGCCAGTTAAACGATTCGCCGGCTAAAACGCCCGTGAAGTTCCTGCCGGTTTCGCTTGTCGACGATGATCCCCCAAGGGGCACCTCCGCTAGACGATCAGCAAGGTAGTGCAACCCGCCGCGACCCCGAGCGGTGCCAAGTGAATCGCAGCGTGAGACAGGAAACTGATGAGTTCAGCTAAACCGGTGGCACCTAAATTCTCGCCGCACCTAGATTTTTGCCGCGTCAAACATCGAAATCTGCAATTTGCTTACTTTTTTTCGCCGAAGTATTGACAGTTCGACGCTCTTCGCATAAAAAAATAAGAAATTGAAAATTCTCAATTGATAAATGCCTAACGGCGACGGCAAATGGTCGTGTTTGGCAGTTCACTGTCTTGGTGTTGAGGGGAATTGGTGATGGCGGCAAAAACACTCAGGGAATCCAACTCAGGGAATCCAACTCAGGGAATCCAACTCAGGGAATCCAACTCAGGGAATCCAACTCAGGGAATCCAACTCAGGGAATCCAACTCAGGGAATCCAACTCAGGGAATCCAACCTTTCTGCAAGTTCCTCATAAGCTTCTTGACTTTGGCTTTATCTTTGCGGCGCTGGTCTTGTTGCTAGCCGCCGCTACCAAGCTCTACTGGATTCACACCGAATCCCTGTGGGAGGACATAGCGGTCGGCGGGGCCTGGTTAACGATCCCAGCGATTGTCGCCGAAAGTTGGGTCGCGGGCTGTCTTCTGTTTAGTCCCTCGCGGCTGACCGCCGGGTTCTTGGGTTTGGCCTTACATTCAGCGTTTTTGGTCTTTGGTGTTGGACTTTGGCTAACTGGTACGAATTGCCAGTGTTTTGGTGATATCAGTGCCCTGGGTGTGGCTTTCCCAGCCTGGCTCCTGCCAGTGTACAACTTGATGGCGATTATCTTTTTTGCGATCACGATCCGACAAACTACCGGCGTGGTGCCCAGCGGCGTTTTAACTGGCTGGATTCGGCCTCGATGGTGGCCAAAGCCAAGCGAACAGACAGGAATCGCATTGGGAATTACAGTGCTTTTGTTCTTTTGGAGCACAGTCCATGGTCAACAACTGTGGCGCCCGAGGATGACCGCAAACCAAGTGATTTTGGAGATTCCGGAATTGGGTCCATTTCGCCCTGATACCGAATACAAGACCGAGATCAATATCCGCAATCGGCTATCTACGCCGATTCGCATTGTCGGAGGTGGAACATCCTGTAGTTGTTTGACCTTGGACAGTATTCCGCTGGTGATTCCCGGTAACGGAAATCGCCAACTCGTGGTGCGGTTCACGGTTGGCAAACACTTTAAGGGGCAGCAGGAGTTTAGGAACAGCCTGGTCTACTTCGTCGAAGGAGCCCGGCAGTTTCAAGTTCGAGGTGTGGTTCGTGGCGCTATCGACAACTCACCATCAGTTGAAAGGGTGCTTTTTCGAAGTTTTTGTTGAGGAGTATGCGATGTTGGAAAACCTTTGTGGATTCATGCGGGGCTTGGGAGTCACTTTGTTAGTGGTCTCCGTGTTGGCCTTGTCGGCTCAGCCCCTGGTGGGACAGTCTCCGGGTCCGGGTGACGATGACCATTGGGCTTGTGAGCCGGCGGTGGCCTGTCTCGGTGCATGCGTTTTAACCGGAGGAGCTTTTTGCACTGGGGCTTGTTTAAATAGTAGCTCGTGCAATGCGTGTACATGCCAGAAGTCCGGGGTGGCAACTTGTGTATGTCGTTGAAACGCGTGTGCATGTCAGTGAAGTGATGGAGCAAAGGGGGCGGGCCGCCGGACTGATCTGGTACCAAATGCGTTGGGAACCCTACTAGGTTCGCAGTAGTCTTTCGGGTTTTGCTAAGTCGATGCGTTCCGTCCCCGCTTCGTTCCGTCCAGTTCGAACCTAACCAATACAAGCCTAACCAATACAAGCCTAACCAATACAAGCCTAACCAATACAAGCCTAACCAATACAAGCCTAACCAATACAAGCCTAACCAATACAAGGTCGACAAAGTGATGTTAATTTGGAACAAGTTGTTAGCACTGTTGGTGGCAGGGACTTCGATACTTAGTACAAGTCCCTCAGATACTTCCCTGGAATCTATCAAACAAGCTTGGGAAGAGTTGAAAGCAAGTCCCACGTTTCACTATCGATCGTCGACAGTTCGCGAAGGAATTTATGACGGCATAATTGTTGATGGCCAGAAACGCGACTTGTTCTCCATTTCCGGCAATGACAATTTCGGCAGTGTGCGATCTACTCATAGTTTTTTAGAAAGAGACGGTGTTTTTGCTTACAACACGGATTATTCCTTCGAGCTCAAACGACCTCTCAGCGAAGATGTGGAATCACGGTCCGGCTTTGAAATACGAGAGGTGAATCAGAAGCAAGGTCAACAGACGCTGCAAACTAACTTCCAATCTTTTGGTGGTATATACCCGCCAGCGCTGGTCGATACGCTTTACAAAAAATTAGACGATTATTTGTTCTCTGAATTTTCTACAGTCGAGTCGATACGGCATCTTTCGGGAGATCAATTAATCGAGATTCGATTCCGGGTTCGTTTTCCGAATGATGATATTGCTTTGCAGAACGCTGGTCGATTATGGCCGGTCGAAAATGGCATAGTTCTCTTGAAGGACGCCGCGCCCTATCTACCTGTACGATTTGAAAGCGACACTAAAGAATTGGGAAAGCCCATCCAGTACGAAATAAAGTCCAGCTACGAAAAAGACGCAACGGGTAAAGAGCGAATTGTAGAGAAAGTAAATCGTTTTTCAATGAAGTCGGGCAGTGAAGTATTGACCACAACGCAGAGTTTCGACTACGACTTCCCAACAGCTGTTGAAAAAGACTGTCGGCTGCCGGCGTATGGATTTGATGAACCACCCTTTGTCAATGTCGGTCTAAAGATTCCATGGTCTTACTGGATGATCTTGATTGGAATCGTTTCAATTGCTGGGGCGTTTTATCTACGGCGAAATGTCATTGGTTCGTCCAACTCACGCGCTCGACACGGCTTTACCCTGGTTGAACTGCTTGTAGTCATCGGCATCATAGCGATATTGCTGGCATTATTGTTACCGGCCATTCAACAGGCTCGTGAATCTGCACGACAAGCCGTTTGTGCCAACAAAATGCGGCAACTGGGATTGGCGGCGACTTTGTATGAAGGTGCCAAAAAGCGCTTCCCCAAAGGATTTCATTTGGGGCCGCCTGGCACGCCCTCCAGCCCACCGGCGTTCGACCCGAAATACGGAAAGACGCCTTTTTTGGCGGTGCTGCCCCAATTGCTACCCTACCTAGATCAGATGGCCGTTTGGGACGAGGCCATGGTCGCTTATTCGCAAGACCCATACCCGTACCGTCCCGGACATCCGGGATTGCGGCGAAACATGGCCGAATTTGTTTGCCCCTCAGCCCCTTGGGCAGCCGACGGCGTGGATTATCTGGACTTCGGCCAAGTGGGCCTGACGTGTTATCTGGGAGTCAATGGGACCAACTATGCGTCGAAAGACGGCTTTTACTGCATCGGCATCGCGAGACGGGCTGCGGAAATTCGCGATGGATTATCCAATACGCTGATGTTTGGTGAACGCCCCCCCTCGACCGATGGCTTTTTCGGTTGGTGGTATTCCGGGTATGCAGCCAATGGCACCTTGATGGGAGCCCGGGAAATCAACTGGCGTCAGGCGGGCAATTCCGTCTGTGGTAATGGTCCGTTTCACTTTCAAGTCGGGCACCCGGATTACCAGTGCAGCAGCTTGCATTTTTGGAGCCAACATCCGGGTGGTGCGTTTTTTTCTTTAGGCGACGGCAGCGTCAAGTTTCTCGCCTATGACGCCGACCCTATTCTGCCGGCCTTGGCTACCATCAACAATAGCGAGGTTTTTGATGCAGGCTGGTAGTCGCAGTATAAGTGGTGCCAGGCAGTATAAGTGGTGCCAGTCGCACAAATGATTTGCGCACAAATGTTTTGGAATGGTGAAGGACTGAGTATTTAAGCGAATCGTCCAACCCGACGGGTTACGCGCAGGTGTTGCAGGAGACTGGGAACGAGGTCACTGCCAACGCCGACATCGTGGCTCCGGCCAAGAAGATTGTGTACGCAATCGGTCACGATCAGATTTCTCAGACGGTGTTTGTTTGGAATACGAACGGTGGCGATTGGGACGCGGGTCAGACGCATTACTTTGGGACCGACGGTCACGGTCGCGGGCGAGTGTTATGGGACGCGGCGGCAGCGATCGTTCGCGATGCGGCCAATAGTGAGTTGGCTCAGATTTATCACTTCGACGCTTAGGGCAATTTGTTGAACTTTGCTGGTGCGGCGGTTCCGCTGCCCCGTTAGATCTACCGCAAATTCATTGTTTCCGGATCGATATTACACTAAATTTCCAGAATCCATCTGAGTCCCTGTGAAGGACGATCCGTGGTTCGAGGCAGTCAATTCGTGATCCGATCGATTGAACACGCAACCGCTCCTACATCACTTAAACGCCGCTGCTTAAAATGCGGCTTTCTACGGCTTTCTACGGCTTACCACTTCGACCGTGAAAGTCGATTCAAGTGGCACTACGGCAAGAGTGATGTCTAGGCAAGAAAAATTCTTGGCCTTTTTTATTTTTAGTAGTTGTCGTCCGATGTCTCGCGGTATACAATATCAGTACAAGGTCACTTCATTGTGGCCTCGCTCGGTGAGATCCTGCCCCACTCACCGGGCATTTTTTATGCGCCGTTGGGTTTATGCTTCACAGGTAGGCAGGGTTTGACCGCGGTAGGCAGGGTTTGACCGCGGTAGGCAGGGTTTGACCGCGGTAGGCAGGGTTTGATCCGCAGTAGGCAGGGTTGGCGTGCAGACGTGTCTCTTCGCTCGTGTCTCTTCGCTCGTGTCTCTTCGCTCGTGTCTCTTCGCTTGTGTCTCTTCGCTTGTGTCTCTTCGCTTGTGTCTCTTCGCTTTGGTGCAGGCACGTCTTTGCGCGGGCACGTCTTTCAGGGCACGTCATTGGTGCATCGATCTTCTACCTAGTTGGTCTTCTACCTAGTTGGTCTTCTACCTAGTTGGTCTTCTAATGGGTTGGTCTTCTAATGGGCAGGACCTTTGGACCGAAGTCGTGCTAGACCGATTCGACCTGTTCCACGCTGAAATATTGTTTTGTCTTGAAGTATTCTGCGTCGAACGCCGGGTGACCGCACGAGAATTGTAAGCCCGCCACCTGGGCCGAGTATGCGTTTGAATTCTTGGAATAACGAACGCCAACCTTCAATAGAGTCTAGGCAAAGCGGTGCATTGACGAAGTCGAAGCAATGATCTTCAAACATATCTCAGGGTGAGTCAAATCGACCAGTCGCAAGTCCGCACCACTCCCTGGACGTTTTCGAGCCAATTCTAGCATTCGATTACTAATGTCAATGGACGTGACGTTGGTTTCACTCTGGATCAACAGTTCTGTATAGACGCCTGGCCCATAACTCGCGTCCAGCACTCGTTTCCCCGCTAAATCAGGCCAAATTCCAACCATCGCTGGACGATCGTAGTAGGCGTTGTGCGGCTTGGTATCAATCATCGCCGCATACGAATCGGCCAGTTGTTGGTAAGCGTTGTACGCGATCGGTTTTTCAGGCATTTGTCGAACCGTTGAGGAAGTACGGTGGTTGGCGCAGCTGTATCGTTTTTGGGATCTATCCGCACTAGCCCGGGTTACCTTGACGTTAGGTCGACAGTTTTGCGGCGGCTTTCACGAATCCAAGAACCGTTTCGGGATCAAATTCATCCAGCTGCTTAAAGTTCAAGTGCTTACCGAATCCGCCGCTACCTTTCAGAATTACCTTGGGATCCTGAAGTTGGGTTCCCTGCGTGAACGCCAATTGGACGTAAGCCTTGTGGTTAAAGACAACGCAGAATTGCCCCTCTTTTCGGTCGGGAAACAAAGTATAAAGTGTCCCTTCCTATTTTTGGATCCAGGAGCACTTTGAAACTGCTTGGATAATCAGTTCTTGAATCAGTGTTACTAGATTCTGTTTCTCAGCTTCGGTCATAAGATGCGTGCCCCCTAAAAAGTGTCCGCGAATTTAGTTCAGATTGAGAATAAAGTAGGGTCTTCAATGGCTGATCCAAAAGGGTAGCTGGACCTGGGGCTAAGCAACGTCCACTGGTGAGACTTGCTGCATGACCCAAAGCATTTCACTGGCGATTTGCAGGCATCGTTGGTCATAGCACTGAGCTTCTAGATCGGTGTCGTCTGATACTTTGGGGTCACGATAGATAAGCGAAATTCGAGCGTCCGAGCCGTGGACCACGGGACACTTTTGCTCGGCATCCCCACAGCACATGACCGCAGCAAACTGCGATGCTGGATTTTCAGTCGCAGAATAGACCTTCGAGAAGACCGGAAGCGGCGGCAATGACGGGGAATACTGAACCCAATAAATGGGGTTGTCTGCCAAGGAGTGGTCCAGGAAGGAAGTCGAATCAACCACCGACAACCCGGTCCTTCGTAAGGCGTGAACCGTGCGAATATTACAAGCGGTCGCCTGTGTTCCTCCCGAAAACGTGGAGACGTTCGGGATCTGGTAAACCGTCGCTGCCACCTGCGCCCAAATCTGCCCCAAGTGACTGCGGCGCGAATTATGAGTGCAGATGAAGTTCAAGCGAATCGATTGTTGTCCGCTGGCTCGGCTTAACACATAATCGACCAGCGGTTGCAGTACCAATTTTCGCTCGGTGGTGATGGATTCAGTCGCTTGCTTGGCAAGTTGAAGGAACGGCAGCAGCGTCTGAAGTAATTGGGTAGCCAAGGTGATCACTGATTCGTCAGATAGAAAAAATGGTCGCAAAGCACCGGACGTTCAAGTACCGGGCCAGGCGTTCAAGCATCGGACTAGCGGTTCAAGTACCGGGCCAGGCAAACAGTCCTAACCGTATTCCAAGCGGTGGTCGCAAGGTCAGTGGTTTGCAATTCGGCTTGATTTGCGACTGGGCTTGCTTCCCAGTTGGGTTATTCGGGCAGTGTGGCGTCGTGGTAAATGTCTTGCACGTCTTCGCAATCGTGCAGCATGTTCATGAATTTTTCGAACATGGCAACATCTTCCGAGCCAATGGTCGTTCTGGCTTGAGGCAAGAAGGTGATTTCTTCAACTTCCAATACGATGTCGGGCATCGCCTGGGCAAGAGCTTGTTTGGTTTTGAAGAATTCGTTGGCTGGGGTTAGAACCGTGATTTGCCCTTCTTCGCATTCCACATCGGTTACGTCGACGTCTTCGCCCAACATCGCTTCTAGAACCGCGTCTCCATTGTCACCACTGAAAGTGAATACCGCCAAGTGATCGAAGAACATCGCGACCGAACCAGGAGCGCCCAATTTAGAACCGGTCTTCGTGAAACAATTTCGGACATCGGTAATCGTTCGATTGTTGTTGTCTGTCAGACAATCCACGATCACTTTACATCCGCCCGGGCCAAAGCCTTCGTAGCGGGCAGAGGAATAATCTTCACCGCCAACTCCACTGGCCTTCTCGATGGCCTTTTCGATCACGTGAGTAGGTACCTGATCTCGTTTGGCTTTATCGATCAAACTGCGTAGGCCAGGGTTCGCATCAGGGTCGGGAACTCCGTTTTTTGCCATAACATAAAGCTGTTTGCCGTACTTGGAATACAGCTTAGTTTTCATGCCGGCAGTCTTGGCCATCGAGTGTTTACGATTTTCGAAGCTTCTACCCATTGCGTTTTACTCGTGCGGAAAATTAGGGCTTGTTGGGGCAACGATCAAATTCCACTGAAGGTCCAAGATCAGACCATCTGGATTCGCTACCCACAATGTTTTTGCTTGCTCAGGGGGTTCAAGTCCAGGCGGGGACAACATTCTAACTTAGTGGACCAATTTCGTCAGGACCGAGTGGAAAGTTGCCCATGAATTTCGTTTTTGAGCCCGTTTTGATGGCGTGGTCAGCCTGTTTTGACCAAAGCAACGGTCGCCGGATAGGGTGTTGACGCACAGCCACGACCGACGTCGTTGGAGAATCTTGGCAGTTCAGTGGCGTTCGCTGGGACTAAGTTGGGGCAGGAAATAGTCGTCCCGTTGCCCATCGGATTGGAAGACAGACGGGGTCAGGGTGTGCCGGGATAAAACCGGTTTGGAATAGAGGATGAAAGTATCTTACGAAGAAGGTTTAGCCAACCACTTCGGCCTTCAGCGGAGGGGCGGATCGGGTGACCGGTCTGTCTTGAGCGTCCGTGCGAAGGAAAACGTAGGCCAGCTACTGAGCTCCGAAA
>Ga0209491_10000369_pt1 | contig 89171 bp, 79 predicted proteins | sample BON02_FD_187213 | JGI IMG/M metagenome (GOLD analysis project Ga0209491, IMG submission 187213) | Freshwater microbial communities from Lake Bonney liftoff mats and glacier meltwater in Antarctica - BON-02 (SPAdes) (version 2) | ecosystem: Environmental > Aquatic > Freshwater > Ice > Glacier...
AAATGAGAAATCAGTTTTAGACGAGCTAAATTTATTTTTCCTTGTAAATGAGTATTCAGAGTTGAGACTAATTCACTATTTTTGGCAATAACATTGGTTTTCTTCATTAGATAAATGAGTGAGATTATTCATCTAATATAATGAAAATCAATGTTTTAACTTAATAATTTAACACTTAATTTATTGCTCTTTAGGTAATTATATTTTTGTCATGTACTAAAAAAATAGCGTTAAATTAAAATTCACTATTTTTATCAAGTATGAGCAAACAAATTACGCTAAAAGGATTGTCCAAAATTCTGAAACTATCTACTTCAACGATTTCAAAATCTTTGAATGATAGTCATGAAATAAGCGATAAAACTAAAAAAAGAGTTTTAGAAGCGGCAGCTTTGTATGGATATCAGCCCAATATTGCTGCGGTAAATTTAAAATCTGGCAAGACAAATACTATTGGTGTAATTATACCAAGTGTGCAGAATTATTTTTTAGCGAGAGTTTTATACGGTATAGAAGATGCGGTTGTAAATACTGCATATAATGTAATTGTAAGCACAACAAAAGAATCTTTATTGAGAGAAAAAAACAGTATAGAAACACTTTCTAATGGTTTGGTTGATGGCTTTATTATTGCAACTTCTGCGGAAACTCAGATTGAAGAATCCTACGAACATTTAGAGTCGGCATTAAATAAATCGAAGCCAATTATTATGTTTGATCGAGTTTTGAATGATTTTAACTGCGATAAAATTATTGTTGAAGATTTTGAAGCAGTAAAAACGGTTGCTGATAAAATGAAAGCAAGCGGACTCAAAAACATTATTTTATGTTCTACTTTGCATAAATTGAGCGTAGGGAAATTAAGAATAAACGGCTTCAAAAGTGTGATAGAAAATCCTGAAATTATTTCTGGAAAAGAGAAGAAAATCGAAGCTAAAATCTATAATTTTCTAAAAGACAATAAATGTGACGGAATTATAGCAACAGATGAAGCGTCAAGTTTAGCTGCGTTAAGAGTTTGTAAAAAATTAAATCTAAATGTACCAAAAGACGTTTCTATTGTTGGTTATGTAAGTGATATAATGGCAGAAAATTTAACGCCAAGACTAACAACAATAAAGCAACACGCTTATACAATTGGACAAAAAGCAGTAGAAATGTTGCTAAAGAAATTGGCGCAAAAAAGTACAGAGAATACTTCTCAATCTATTTCTTCTTCTGTAATAAAAAGAGATTCTACGCGGTTTTAGTTGAAGATAATTATCAATCTAATTTCTCAAAACAATTTTTTAAAATTTCTTTGCTAGCGATGTGTTTCGAGTCTTTTAGTACAACAAAGTTTTTTAGAGAAAGAAAACTTTTCTCACTTTTCTTTTTTAATCTTTTTGCAGGAACAAAATAATCGTTTTTACTTGTAATAATAGTAATTGGTGTTTTTATTGTTGCCAACTGCTTGGTTTTAAAATTAGGGGTTAGTGAAAAATCCATTTTAAAATTCAGAAAAACTTCTTTTGTAAACTGAATCTCTAGGTCATCAAACTCATTATGATAACTGGATAAACTTTTTTCTAGATAAACTATATTCTTTGTTTTTTTAAACTTTTGCATTGGTAATAAATATCGAGAAATTGTTTTTAATAAACTACCATTTACAATACTTGCAGGAGAAATTAAAAAGACTTCTTTTACTTTTGTTTCATTAATTAAAAGTGATTTTAAAATAGGAAATGCGCCAAATGAGATGCCGCATAAAGTATAACTGTCCGCTTTAAAATTAGTAATAATTTCTAACAACCATTTACCGTAAGAAGCATCTTTTTTATTTAGTCTTACAAAATCACTTTTATTGGGTTGTCCTAAAATATCTATGGCAAATATTTGGTATTTTTTTAGTAAAATAGAAACGGTATCAATTGCAAAAGGAGCTCCAGAATTTAAACCATGGATTAAGAAAAGTGGTGGTTTTTTATTATCGCCAAGAATTAAAACATTGGTTTTGCCGAAGTTTGTAAAAACAATTTCTTCTTTATAAAAAACACTTATTTCTTTAAGTTTAGCATTGTATAAATGAATGATTTTTTTGTTTATAGGTCTCATTTACAGATTTGTATTTACATTTTTTTTAGGTTGATATTAAATTTGGCGGGAATTTACAGATTTTTTTTTTTCTATAGTAGCTATTTTGTTTAATTATATTAAAAGAACAGCAAACATTTTTAAAATATTTGAGCTATGCGAAACAGTTGTCCCTCAAAACTATACAGGGTTTTTCAGATTTTTTAGTCTGACACTCAACTTTGGCGGAAATTTACAGATAGGCTATCTATTTACCTTTTTATTTTTACAAAAAAATCAGAAAATTATGAAATCAAAAAATAAAAATAACTTTTTAGCAGTTGTATTTCTTTTGTTCTTTACAAATTACTATGCGCAATCATTTAAAAGATTAGGTTCTAATAATGCTTCTGACGCTTCTGCCAATTTTTTAAATCTTAAAGTTGATGCAAATAAAACACCCTATGTAGCTTATAGTGACGGTTCTAGAGATAAAAGAACTACAGTTCGTAAATTTAACGGAACAAGTTGGGATTTTGTGGTCTTCCTGGGTTTACTGGAGCGAATTCAAATAACCAAAGTTTAGCAATAGATAAGAATGGATTCCCATATTTAGCTTATAATGATGGAAGTGTTAGTAGTATAACTGCTGTTGCGAAATTTAACGGTACAAATTGGGAATTTGTTGGGAGTCCTGGATTTACAACTAATGCTTACAGTCATAATAGTTTAGCTATAGATAATAATGGAAAACTTTACTTGGCATCAATTAATTTAGCTACACTTAAAGCAACCGTCTTTACATTTAATGGATCAAATTGGGTAGAAACTATAGTTTCAGATGGAGATGCAGATTACACAAGTTTAGCAATTGACGCAAATGGAATTCCTTTTATAGCTTATCAAGATAAAGCAAATGGAAGTAAGTTAACCGTTAAAAAATTTAATGGAACAAATTGGGTTGCTGTTGGAAGTGTTGGAGTCTCTAGTGGTGCTGTAGCTTATGTAGATTTAGAGTTTAGTAATACAAATGAACCTCATGTAGTTTTTCAAGATAAAGCAAATTCCAACGGTACTTCTGTAATGAAATATGCAGGAAGTAGTTGGCAACTTGTAGGTAATGCAGATTTATCAAATAATGGATTTGGATATTTAGGAACAGAACAACAAAGTATTACTTTCGATAAAAATAACACTTGTTTTGTTGCGAGTATTGTTTATTCTACTGCGGGACTTGCTAGTATTCAAGTAAAAAAATTTAATAGTGTTAGTTGGGTTTCTGCAGGTGCAACATTTATTGCAAACTCAAGAAATTCAACAGATATTGTTTTTAATGGTAATGAAAGTATGTTAGTCGCTTTCAATGAATTTTATAATAATACGGGCTTTGTGTACGAGTTAGATTATTTTAACCCTACAGTTACCAAAATTAGTCCATTAGATAATACAGAAAATGTACCTTTAAATGCTAATTTAGAAATTACTTTTTCAGAAAATATTATAAAAAATGCAAGCCCAAATTCTACTTATAATCATTTAGATTTATACGATGCAGATTCAGGGAATTTAATTCAAGCAATAGACATAAGCTCGAGTTCTGTAACTATTAATGGTAATAAAGCAACAATTCAATTACCAGCAAATTTATTGGAATATAAAACAAGTTATTTTGCAACTTTAGATGGTAATACATTCACAGATTCTTTTGGAAATGGAAGTAGTTCAATTTCTGGAAGTACGTTTTGGAATTTTAAAACATTAGTAGACCCTAGCAGTATAGATGTTGGTTTAGAACTTTGGTTTAAAGCAGACAAAGGTGTTACAGCAAATAGTTCGAGTCTAGTTTCTTCTTGGAGTGACCAATCTATAAATAGTAAAAATGCGACAATTGCTGTAAATTCTCCATTAAATATTGAAAATAGTATAAACTTTAATCCTGCAATTTATTTTAATGATGGGCTTAATGAATATTTTAATATAGATATTGAAAGCATAAAGAACAGTGACTATACATTAATTGTAATTGCAAAACGTAGCAGTTCTAAAGCGCAGAGCTATTTGCTTGGTACTAATTCTTTTGGTAATAATCAAGGGCTGCATTTTGGTTATCGTGCTAATACAACATTTACTTTAGGACAATATGCAAATGATATTAATTTATCAGTAAAAGGTTTTGATAATCCCCAAGAATTACCTGTCTTAATTAGAGGGCAATTAGATCAAACTGTTGGTAGATTAACTTCTGAATTAAAAGATGGTGTTCTTCTTACTCAAACAGAAACTAATAGGGTACCATTAACAGGGACGGCTACTGGAACTTTGGGTAAGTATCAAGGAGATGGTTTTGAAGGCTATATTTCTGAAGTAATGATATATTCTAAAGCATTATCAAGTCCAGAAATTAGGAAAATATATTCTTATTTAGCCATAAAATATGGATTGTCTCTAGAAAATTCTGCTGGTGGAATAGATGGAGATTATGTTGCAAGTGATGGTACTACAATTTTTTGGGATGCTTCAGGAAACTCTGATTATCACAATAATATTACAGCAATTGCAAAAGATGAGGTTACTGGATTAAATCAAATAAAATCGAAAAGCTCAAATAGTACAGGAATTCTAACCATAGAAAAGCCAGCAAATTTTACCGCTGATAAAAAAGCAATAATTATGGGAAGTGATACTGGAGATCTTTCCTATAGTGCTTATAATAAATATGGTTTAAATAATTATACAACCTTAAATAAAAGCTGGAAACTACAAACAAATGTGGGAAATCCCCTTAATGAAAAAATAAAAATAGAAATAGAGATACCAAATACTGGTAAAGCAAGCGATTATTTATTACTTACAGAAATAGATGCTTCTTATTCTTATGAACCGGTTTCTATTAATGGTAATACGATTTCTTTTGCTAATGTTTTACCAATAGATGGTAAAATATATAGACTTTTAAAAAAATATCCAGAAGCACCAACTACAACTAAAAATACACAAATTTTTGTAGGTAATACAGGTACATTAGCCGATTTAGAAGTTGATGGGACAAACATTAAGTGGTACACTGCATCGCAAAACGGAAGTGAATTACTCTTATCTACAATTCTTACAGACCAAACTACGTATTACGCTTCGCAAACTTTTTCTGGATTTGAAAGTACAAATCGCCTAGCAATAAAAGCACATAAAATAAGTGAAGCCAAACAATTTATTGCATCAACAGGTAATATAACAGATTTGGTAGTTGCAAATATTTCTGGAACTACGGTTGCGTGGTATAACGCGCCAACAGGTGGTAGTCCATTAACAGTAAATGATATTCTACAAAATGGCGCTACTTATTATGTAGAACAAACGCAAACTACACCATTAGAAATTTCAAAAAGATTTGCTGTAATCATAGAGTTTACATCTGAACCACCTGTAGGTTTAGCGTCTCAAATATTTACAGGAAATAACAAAACGTTAGCAGATTTACAAGTTACAGGAGTAAACATAAAATGGTATGCAGTAGCAACAGGCGGAAGTGAATTACCACTTTCTACAACATTAACAGATGAAACAACCTATTATGCTTCTCAAAAACCAAGTGGTTTAGAAGAAAGTGCAAATCGTTTTGCAGTATCAGTAAAGAAAATAACAGATGCAACAATTTCAATATTACCGCAAAGTAAAATTGCTAATTTAACGACTACACCAAGTGTTGGTTATAATGTAAAATGGTTTAGCGCAGCTTCTGGTGGTGTTGAACTACCAATTACAGATTTATTAGTAAATAATACCACTTATTATGCACAGCAAGAAGCTACAGATGTAGTTTCAACATTGGCAAATATATCGCCTATTATTCCTAACGATATTACAATAAGTAATACAAATAAAATTTTCTTTGTCGGTAAAAATACAAATGCTGTTTACAAGATGGATATTAATGGTGGTAACCTTACTAAAGTTAAAGACGGTTTTAATAATCCATCGGGAATTGCTTTAGATGCTTCTGGCAGAATTTACATAGCAAATACAGGTAGCAGTAATATTATAAGAATAAATGCTGATGGAACAAATCAAGTTACTTTAGGTACTGGGTTTAATGGTCCAGTTGGTGTTACAGTAGATAGTTCTGGTAATATATTTGTTGCAGATAGTGGCAACAATGCCATTAAAAGAATGAATGCTTCTGGTAATAATATTGTGAATTTAGGGAATGGTTTTAATAGACCTACAGATGTTTCTGTAGATGCTTCTGGCAATATTTATGTAGCAGATTATCGTAATTTTAGAGTCAAGAAAATGGACCCGAATGGAGGTAATATAATTAGTTTACCTGGAGTTTATAAAGCACCTTATCGAATAAAAATTGATACTTCAGATAATATTTACGTTGCAGATTTGACATATAATTATATTTATAAAATAAATTTAACAACTATAATTAATACTGTTTATAGAAACCTGAATAATCCACTTGGTCTTGCATTAGATACCAATAATAATATTTTTGTTGCACTTGCAGACGATAAAATAATAAAAAGAATAGGTTCTGAAGTTTCTAACAGAGTGCCAGTTTTAATCAAAATTGCATCAAAAGCACCAGTAGCAATAACTACACAAATTTATTCTGGAGATGACAAAACGTTGGCAGATATTGCAATTCAAGGCAATAATATAAAATGGTATACTTCGCTTTCAGATAATACAGAGTTACCGCTTTCTACAGCATTAGTTGATGATAAAACATATTATGTCTCTCAAATCACTACTGGTTTTGGAGAAAGTTACAGTCGTTTGGCAATAACTGTAAATCGTGTAAGTAACGATGTAATACGTGTGCTTGCGGATAGTAAAATATCAGATTTAAACCTTTCTTTAAGTCCTACAGCAACAGTTAAAGTTTTTGACAATATTACAGATACAACTCCGATTGAAATAACAGCTGCACTTGAAATGAAAACGTATTATGTAGAGCAAGAAATACCAAGTGCTGTAAGCCAAGTAATAGATGGTTTAGCTTATGCAGGTGATGTTTTTATAGATAATTTTGGGAATATTTTTTACACAGATATTGGTAGAAGTCAAATAGTTAAAATAAATGCTTCAGATAATAGTGCCGCAGTTTTAGGAAGCGGTTTTAGAAATCCGATAGGGGTTCATGTTGATGATTTAGGTAATATTTACATTGCAGACACAAATAATAATGCAGTTAAAAAAATGAATGCAGCTGGAACAGTAATTACTGTTTTAGCTTCTGGAATTAATAAACCACATGGTATTTTTGTAACTACTTCTGGAGATGTCTATTTTTCTGAAAGAGATAATAATGCTGTTAAAAGAATAAATGCTAATGATAATAGTATTGTTACTCTAGGAAGTGGTTTTGTGCAACCTGCAGGTGTTTTTGTAGATGCTTCTAATGCTATTTTTGTTGCTGATAGAGGCAATAATGTCATTAAAAAAATGGATATTAATGGAAATAACATTGTTTCATTAGGTAGCGGATTCAATCAGCCAACAGGTGTTTTTGTAGATGATTTGGGTGAAATTTATATTGCAGATAATGCAAATAATGTAATTAAAAAAATGAATGCAGATGGTTCTAATATTGAAACATTAGCAGGGGGTTTTAACAAACCAGAAAATTTGCATGTAGATGATTTAGGAAATGTATATTTAGGTAATGGAGCAAATAGAACTATTAATAAAATAGTAGCACCCATTATATCTAACAAAATTTTAATTAACGTAGAACTTTTATCTTCAGCCCCAACAGGGACTGCTTTTCAGCTATTTGCAGGAGATGATAAAACGCTTGCAGATTTAGAAATTACAGGTACAGATATTAAATGGTATGATGCTACTTCAGACGGAACAGAATTACCATCGACAACAATATTAGAAGATAACAAAACTTATTATGCATCACAAAAAACTAACGGATTAGAAGAAAGTATTGCACGTTTTTCAATAAGAGTAAAACGAATTGTAGATGGCAAAGTTATTAGAGAAATAGGAAGTAAAATAGAGAGTATTCCACTTTTTACAAGTGGTGGAAATACAGGGAAAATTTATGAAAGTTTAACAAGTACAAGAGCACTTTTGCCATCTACAATTTTAACAAATACTACGTATTATGCAGCACAAGAACCAAATGTAGCAACTAGTGTAAATACCATATTGTCTAGAGAAAATGGTATTGCAGCAATTGCTTTAGACGCTCTAGGTAATATTTATTATACCACGCTTGCTTCTAAAGAAGTTAAAAAAATAAACATTTCAGACAATACTACATCGGTTTTAGCATCTGGGTTAAATAGGTCTTGGGGCATTGCAATAGATAATTTAGGAAGAGTTCTTTATACAGATCAAACGGATAATAATATAAAAAGAATAAATACAGATGGTAGTATAGTAACACTCGCTTCAGGTTTGTCAAACCCTTTTGGTATTGATGTTCACTCAAATGGAGATATTTATTTTGCTTTACGCGGATCTAGTAATTCTGTTGCAAAGATGAATGATGATGGTACAGATATAGTGACAGTAGCAACAGGTTTTAATAGACCTGCAGATCTTTTTATTGATGATTATGATAATATTTATGTTGCAGATGTGATAGATAATGTTATAAAGAAAATGGATTCAAATGGTAGTAATATAATTTCTTTAGGAGCTGGTTTTAAATTTTCATCTGGTGTAGTTGTAGATAAATTTGGAAAAATTTACGTTGCAGATGTTATGAATAACGCCATAAAAAGAATGGATTCAGATGGCTCTAATATTATTACTGTTGCAAATGGTTTTAGAGTCGGTTATCTTTTAGATTTAGATGTTTCAGGTAATATTTTTGTTACAGATGCTGGTGCTGGTACAATTACCAAAATTAACGCCCCAATACCATCAACTAGAATTCAATTTAATGTTGAATTAGCTTCTGACGAACTCACAGCAAAAACAACACAAGTTTTTTCTGGAGATACTAAAACAGTAGCAGACTTAAATATTACTGGTAATAATATAAAATGGTATAATGCAGAAGTTGAAGGCAGTGAAATACCAAACACAACTATTTTGCAGGATGATGCTATTTATTATGCTTCACAAAACACTACTGGTTTAAAAGAAAGTTTAAACAGATTACCTATAAAAGTAAACCGAGTTAGTGATGCGGTTCAAAATATATCTACAGGTATCACTGCCAATAATTTAACGAGTACGCCATTAGCAAATACAACGGTAGAGTGGTATGTAAATAATTCTGATAACACCCTACTAAATTCTTCTGATAATTTAAGCGAAACAACTTATTACGCAACACAAAAAAGTACACCGTCTATGGCTAGTTTAGCAAGCGGTTTTTCACAAATATATGATGTAGCTGTAGATGATTTAGGAAATATTTATGTAGCAGATTATAATTATGCTGGAATTAGAAAATTAGATGCTCAAGGAAATCTAATAGAAAAAATTGCAAATGGTTTAACTGGTATTGTAGCCATTGAAGTTGACAATGGTGGCCAATTATACTTTGCCCAGCACAATCAAAGCGCTATAAAAAGAATAAATACAGATGGCACAAATTTAGTTACTTTGGCAACAGGTTTTACCAATCTTTATGATTTAGCTTTGAGCAAAGATGGTTATATTTATGTGGTAGAAGGTCAAAATTGTATTCAAAGAATTAATATAGATGGCACTAATAAAATAGCAATAGCGTGTGGCTTTAGTAGAAATATGTTTGGAATTACTTTAGATAATAAGGGATCTATTTATGTAGCAACAGGAGTAAATACTGGTATTACAAAAATGACTGTTTCAGGAACTAATAGAGTGGTTTTAGGAAGCGGAATTGTACAGCCAAGAGATGTAGTTATAGGTAAAGATGGCAGTATTTATGTATCTGATGGAACAGGAGGTAATGTTATTTATAAAATGGATAAAAATGGTGCTAATAAACAAGCAATTGCTACAGGGCAAAATTTTCCACTGGGTATTGCATTAGATTTTCAAGAAAATATATATGTTGCTAATTTCAATTCAAAAGATATAAAAAAAATACAACAAGAATCTCTTTCTAATAAAACACCTGTAAGTGTAGAGTTTCTAAATAATTTTACGGCAACAAATGGTAATTGGTCTGCGGATGCCAATTGGAGTTTAGGCAGAAAACCAGTAACCACAGATGACGTTGTAGTACTTTCAGGCAAAACAAGCGCACAAGATATTGGCAATTTAGAAGTAGATAATTTTATCAATTTAGGCACAACAAACTTTTCTAAAACAGACAATATAATAGTTAATAAAGATTTTACAAATTCGGGAGATTTAACCATAAATTCAGATGAAACAGAAAGTGGAGTTCTATTAATTAATGGAAATGCAAATGGAGATATTTCTTACAAAAGAGGAGGTTTACTAGCAAATAAATGGAGTGTTTTATCGTCACCAGTTAAAAACCAAAAAATTCTTGAATTTGCCCAAAATAATGCAAATGATTTAAGAATAAATGCAACAGTAACGCCGAATAGATATGCCGTAGCAAATTATAATCCAAATAGTTCTGTAACAACAAGTTGGGGATATTTTACCACAAATACAAGTTCAAGTTTAGTTTTTGAAGTAGCAACAGGGTATTCAATATCTAGAAATACAGATGGAGAGGTAACTTTTAAAGGAACATTAGAAGTAGGTGGAATAAACAAAAATATGATTGGTAATGAATGGAATGCAGTAGGAAATCCTTATACAACCTATTATCCAATAAATAAAAATGCGGAAAATAGTTTTTTAAATGATAACCTATCAAACTTAGGTACACCAGCAGTTTATATTTGGGATAAAACGCAAGAAAAATACAAGGCAATTACAAATTTAATTACGTCTGACGAACAATTTTTAACACCAGGTCAAGGCTTTTTTGTGAAATCAGAAAAGGCAACATCAGTAAACTTTAATAAAGATAAAAGAAGTGTAAAACCAGCTAATGGAAATCATAATTTTAATAAAACTTCAAGTAAAGTTCCTTATATAAGGCTATTTGCTCAAAAAAATGATATAGTCGTAAATACAGCTATTATTTATTCTGAAACAGCATCAAAAGGTTTTGATAAAAGTGAAGATATAGAAAACTTTGAAAGTGCTAATTTTGATGTAAACTCTCATCTAGTAGAAAATTCTGATGGCAAAAATTATACAATTCAATCTTTGTTATTTTCAGAAATAGAAAACTCAATAATACCTATTAGTTTTAAAGGACAAAAGAATGATAAGGTTTTATTTACTGTTGCTACTAAAGATTTTCCAACTGGTATTCGCATTTATATAGAAGACAAATTAAAAAACACTTTTAGTGTAATAGATGAAGAAAATAATATATATAAAATTACATTAACAGAAAATATGGATAATATTGGACGTTTTTATTTACATACTTCTGCGAAATCTTTAAGTACACAACCAAATATTTTACAGGGCGTTAATTTATTCAAATACAATAATTCTACATTAAAAATAACAGGGCTTTTAAACCAAAATGCAGTTGTAGAAATTTATGATATCTTGGGTAAACAAGTGTTAGAAACTTCATTTTTAGGGAAAATGAGTACTGAAATAAAGTTGCCAGATTTAAAACAAGCTATTTATTTGGTAAAGCTTTCTTCGGAAAAAGGAGTCTTAACAAAAAAAATAATCATAAATTAAAGCGCTATGAAAAATAAAAAAATAACAAGAAAAGTAGCATTAAAAAAAATAGGTAATTATGGTAAATATGCAGCATTAACTTCCTTAAGTACCTTTATGATTTTAAACCCTTTAAAAGCACAAGCATCAAGTACACCAGAAGATGTTGGAACTGGTTTTTAAAAAAAAAACATTAAATTTAACAATGAATTTTATTAATGATAATAACTTTAAACATACTTTTTATAAAGATGTAACACGTATTAATTATTTAGAAGATATGTCTTCGCAATTAATTAGCGATTATGGTTACACCTATATTATGTTACGTTACGGTAATATTGAAGCTTTTAATTGTCAAGGGAAAAGAGTAGATATTCCAGAAGTCTTTGTAAAAGGGACTGGAGATTTTTTTACCGTAAAAGCGTATAAAAATAGTTCTTGGTTGTCTTTTGAGTTGGCAAATCATGTATTACACAACATCACTAAAATACATTCAATAAAAAATAGAAATACACTTATAGACCTTTCTTTATATATAGATGATGATGTAATTTTAGAAATGTATCAAGAACTAAAATATGTGAATAATATTGATGAAATTACAAAAATAGCAGACAAACATTTAAGGAATTATTATAAAGATTGGAGTCTTTTAACACCATCAACAGAAATTGTGCAATATATTTTTGATAGAAAAGGAATGTTGCCAGTAAAGGAATTATTAGACGTTTTTCCATATTCAGATAGGTCTTTAGCGAGAATATTCCAAAAGGAAGTAGGTGCAAGTCCGTATCGATTTATTTGTTTGGTTCGTTTTAATTATATTATTAGAGAATTAGAGAAAAAAGAACACATTTCTTTATCAGATTTAATTGAGCAATATGATTATTATGATCAATCCCACTTCGAAAAAGATTTTCAAAAATTTTTAGGACAAAGTATAAAAGAATATAAAAATGATTTTAACCCTTTGTTGACAAGTGGTTTGGCTAGAGAATATGTGAAAAAAGAATGAAGATTTTTTTTAGACTCATTTTAATTATCTAATTGTCCCGTCCTAATTGAACGCCAGTTTACACTGAGAAAAATAAAGAAGAAATCTTAAGAAAATAGCCTGTAAACAAAAAAAGTAATTATTGAAAATACTGATTTTAATAAAGAAAAAGAAATAAATACCTTCTTAACAGAAAATACTTTTAAGGAAATAGTTTATAAATATCTCCTCGTTTTATAAATCGAGCAATAGTAACTATTTCTTCGGAATAAAAAACACCTAATCTATAGTCGCCAACTCTGATTCTATAAGCATCAGAATGACCAACCATTTTTATAACACCAGAAATTTCAAATAAAGTTTTTGTTTCTTCCAATTTCACAAAAACATTTGCCAGAGATTGTAGTAGTTTTTTATCTTTAATTTTTTTTAAATCTTTCTCTAAACTTTTAAGGTAAATTACCTCCATTTATTCCAACAATTTAAAGATATCTTCTCTACTTACAGTATCAGTTTTATCTGCTTGTTGCATCAACAATAAAAGCCCAATATCCTCTTTCTGTTCATCGGTTAATTTATCTAGCTGTTCTTTTTCTTTAGTTTTAACAAAATATTCAACAGCTTCTTCCATTAGTGCTTTTACGCTTAATCCTTCAAAAGCGGATAATACTTTTAGTTTTGTAAGAATAGAGTCATCTATTTCTATTAATTTTTTCATGTTAAATGTATCTGCGGAATTACAAATATATATAATATATTTTATATATAAAGTATATACTGCATAAAAAATTCGATGAAGTTATTTTTCATCGGATCCTGTCTTGATCCTTGACTCTATTTTATCCTATTTCCCTTATTTATCAATTAACTTAATATTACTTGCGAAAAAGCGTTCATTTTCAATAGTTCCTTAATTTTCTGCTTTTCTAATAATCTCACAAAAATTAGATTTTTGTTGTGCGCATCCCCAAAAGCCTTTTTTTCATAATAAGTTTATAGGTATAGGCGTTTAAGTCTCCCAATCTGAAAAATAAAAACACCTTTGTCAAATGGCTGCAAGGGAAAAATTTATAGGAGTGAATTCAATAAAATTTAATAAGAGATTTAAAGATAATTATGATTGTTATGAATATCTTTCATTAGTAAAATGGGAAGACGGATTTACTTGTAGAAAATGTAAAAACGTAACATATTACAAAGGTAAAAAGCCATTTTCAAGACGATGTTTGAAATGTAAATATGATGAAAGCCCAACAGTAAATACAATGTTTGAGAAATTAAAGTTTCCAATTTTGATAGCATTTCATATTGCATTTAAAATAAGTACAAAGAAAAAAGGAATGTCCTCATTAGAATTAAGTAGTGAGTTTGAGCTTCGCCAAAAAACCTGCTGGTCGTTTAAACAGAAAGTACAAGAAGCCATGAAAAGCAGTGTCAGAAGTCAATTAACAGGGGTAGTTCATATTGATGAGTTTGTAATTGGTGGTCCAGAAGAAGGTAAAAAAGGAAGAAGCAAGGGGTTGAAAAAATTAATAGTTCTTGCAATTGAAGTTTTAGAAGACGGAGTTGGTAGAGCTTATGCTGAATCTATAGAGGATTCGTCGCCAAAAGAGTTAGGAAATTTTATGATGAAATATGTTTCAAAAGATGCCGAAGTATTTACTGATAAATGGAGAGGATATCTACCTTTGAAAAAAGAGTTTTTAAACCTAAAACAAGTAGCGTCTGAGGATGGAAAAAACTTTAAAGAATTGCATATCCATATTATGAATATTAAAGGATGGTTGCGAGGAATTCATCATCATTGTAGCAAAAAGCGCATGCAAAATTATCTAGACGAATATCATTTTAGATACAATAGAAGGTCAAATATGGGGACAATATTCGATGTGTTAATACGAAAAAGTAAAGAACAACGTGGTGCAACTAATCAAATAAAAATTAAAGAGTATGACAGAAATTAAAACAGAGAACAACGAAAAAAAAAGACGTTTTATAATTTATGAAAATGATGAATTTGTAGGTGAATTAACTTATAAATATGAATGAAAATCAACAATTATTATTGAACATACAGAAGTTAAAAAAGAATTTGGAGGCAAAGGTTTTGGCAAGAAATTGGTGCTGAAATCAGTTGAATACGCTTGCAAAAACGATTTAAAAATACTTTCGCGTTGTTCTTACGCAAAAAAAATACTTGAAAGTGACGACAGTATTAAAGATATTAGAAAACAATAGTATCTAACTAAAGGTTTATGAAGACAAACACAATTTACACTATAGGACATTCTACCCATAGTTTAGATGATTTTTTGGCAATGCTAAAATCTTTTAATATTAAAATTATTGTTGACATAAGACGATTTCCTGGTTCAAGAAAATTTCCACACTTCAATAAAGAAAGTTTAGAGTTATCCTTGCAAGAAGCAGGAATAAAATGCATATATGCTTGCTTTAGGCGGAAGAAGAAAAGCAAAAAAAGATTCAAAAAATACAGTTTGAAACAATGTCTCTTTTAAAGGTTGTGCAGATTATATGGAAACCGAAGAATTCCAAAACGCTCTTGAAAAACTGGAACATATTGCTTTACAAAAACCCACTGCTTATATTTACTCAGAAGCTGTTTGGTGGCGTTGTCATCGTTCCATGGTTTCTGATTATCTAAAAGCAAAAGGGTGGAAAGTTTTTCATATTATGGCAAAAGAAAAAGCTCAAGAACATAAATATACGGCTCCTGCAAAAATAATTGATAACAAAGTATTTTATGGGAATGGGAATTAAATAAAATGAGTTTTGTAAGTCTAAACAAAATTTAAGACTATATCTGCAAATAATATTAAAAGTTAACTGAATGACAAATTTCAAATTACACTCCCAATTACAGAAAAATTTCAATAACAAATTGAATTCAGTGCAAATAACATTATCTCACATAAAATAATTTTACAACACGAACTCAAAGCTATTCCTTTTTCTCCGCATTTTTTTTGGTATATTTTTACTCTTTTTTGGATTAAATCACTTCTTTAATTACATTCCGTTTCCAGAAATGGCGCCAGAAGCAAATGCCTATTTTAAAAATTTACTATCTACGTATGCAATGGAACTTGTTGGTGTTGTAGAAATTGCTGCAGGATTCGCATTTATTTCCAACAAATTCGGCGCATTAATGGCGCTAATATTAATGAGTGTTTCTATTAATGAAGTTCTTTTTCATTTATTTCTTAATCCATAGGAAATTTATGGTGCTTTAGTTCTATTGATTTTAAATATTGTTTTTCTTTATCGGTATAGAGAAAAATATACCGCATTGTTAAAACCAGTTTAAATTTAAAATAAGATTGATTTTAATAAAACAAAGTATGTATTAGCTTTAAAATTTGAAGTCATAAATCTCATTTGTTCTTTTTGATTGCATATATTTTTTTAACACCGTTTTTCTGGTTTAGTTTGTTTCTTGACTTATTTTATTCTAGCTTCGCTAACGCCCAATATAAGTCGTTAAAACGTCATCATGTTCGTCTAAAGTTATGAGCAATTAAAAAATTTCGTTTCATTTCACAATTATAGTTAAATGATTGTATCTTTAATACTATCAAATGATAGTATAACAAATGAAACCACCTTACGAAATAACATCTTCAATATTAAAATTAATAACTTCTATTTCAGAAAAAATAGGTGAAGCAAACGCTAACCTATTAAACAAACCATCTCCGAAGTTAAGAAAACAGAATAGAATTAAAACGATTCATTCTTCTTTAAAAATTGAAGGAAACATACTTACGGAAGAACAAATAACAGCGCTTATTGAAAATAAAAGAGTTATTGGTTCAAAAAAAGATATTGTTGAGGTTTTAAATGCAATAAAAATTTACGAAAATTTAGATATTTACAAACCATCTAATGAAAAGTCGTTTTTAAAAGCACATAAAAACTTAATGGAAAACCTCATTGAGGATTCAGGAAAATATAGGAAACAAAGTGTTGGAATTGTAAAAGGTTCAAAAATAGAACATGTAGCTCCGCCTTTTGGAAACCTTCCTTACTTAATGAAAAACCTTTTTGATTACTTAAAAAAGACGGACGAAATTGAGTTAATTAAAAGTTGCGTTTTTCATTATGAAGTGGAGTTTATACATCCGTTTTTAGATGGAAATGGAAGAATGGGAAGATTGTGGCAAACTCTAATTTTAATGGAAAAATATCCAATATTTGAGTTTTTACCTTTTGAAACTTTAATTAGTAACGATCAAGAAAAATATTATAAAGCTTTAGCAGAAAGTGATACGTCTGGAAAGTCAACAAAGTTTATTGAATATATGTTAGGTGTAATTGATATTTCAATAAGTGAATTATTAAATTTCAATAATCGAACATTAAATGAAAAAGACAGGTTAGACTATTTTGTTTCTCTAAATAAGATTCAATTTGCTAGAAAAGATTATATGGATATTTTTAAAGATATTTCTTCAGCAACTGCAAGTAGAGATTTAAAAAAAGGAACAGAATTAAAAATATTCGAGAAAGTTGGAGAACTAAATAAAACTATTTACAAACTAATAACTGGGCACAAAACCGTGTATTAAAAATTGCTGTATTTAGCTAAAACTAAAGCTTCTTACATTTTGCCAACTTATCAATTTTCGTAGGAAATTCGTCGTTCACAAAATCGCAACTTTCAATAGACAAAAGCGTTAGCGAACCTTCCTCACCAAATTCAAAACAACAAAAACCAGCAACCCAGGCAAAACCCAACCTAGACTAAAATCGGCAAAAAGAATCCATCTTTTAACGCCAAGTAACGAGTCTGGATTAATGATAAATCCTAAAAAATCTGGAATACTAAAAATAAAAGTCGTCAACACAACGCCTCTAAAAACCAATTTTGAAGTATATTTTTCAGGCAGCACATTAAGTAAAATCAGCACAATTGTTATTGGATAAACAAACATTAATGCTGGCACAGCAACATCTATAATAAAACCAACATTGTAACTCCCAACTATAATACCGATTGCAGAACAAATTGCAGCAGTAAATAAATATGCTTTCTGTGAGTTATTAAATATTCCTTTAATGTAATCTGCAGTTCCTGTTACAATTCCGACTGCCGTTGTAAAACAAGCTAAGGCAACCAAAACACTCAAAAAAGTGGTGCCAAAATTGCCTAAAGTTTGTGTGCTTAATCCTGATAAAACTTCAATTCGAGACGCATTTTCTGCAAATGTAGATGAGAACAAAGAACCACTTAAAATTAATCCGCCATAAATTAATAACAAACCTGAACCTGCAATAAAACCAGCTTGCCGAATAAGTTTTCTTTTTGCATCAAAAGTAGTGTGGCTGCTATAATCTAATGAAATAATAATAACAGCGCCAACAACTACACCTGCAATCGCATCAAACGTTTGATACCCTTCTAAAACACCATCTATAAACGGATTTTTAAAAGAAGACGGATTCGCGTTTCCTGGTGCTGTAAAAAAAGCAACTCCAATAATTACCAATAAAATTAGCACAATAATTGGTGTTAAATATTGACCAATTAAACTTATTATCCGCGTTCTGTTTACGGCAAAAATAAAGACGAAAACAAAATAAATAACACTCGTAACTAAAGGCGACGTATTAAAAAAAGGTGCAACCGCCATTTCATGCGTTACTGCAGCTGTTCTTGGAGACGGAATTGCAACAGCAATCGTATAAATTAAAAAACAAAAAATAGTGCTAAATACAGGCGAAACTTTTTTACCAAAATCATATAAAGTACCTTGTAGTTTTGCGTGTGCAAAAATGGCTAAAATAGGTATTGCAATTGCTGTTATGATAAATCCTAAAACAACAATCCACCAATCTGTGCCAAATTTAACACCTAAACTTGGCGGTAAAATTAAATTTCCTGCACCAAAAAAAAGTGAAAAAAGCGCAAAACCAGCAATCCAAATTTCTTTTGTTTTATTCAAGTTATATTCTCTTTTTAAGATTCAAATGCTCAAAATCGAAACTAAAATCGGTAATTGGCGCTACGTATTTCATGGTTGCATTGGTTGCTTTCCCGGTTTCATCAAAAGTAAAATTTACAAAAACATCTGCATCAAAACTTCTGTTGTTCCATTTTGCAACAAATGTAGTTTGATTGTAAGGCAATAACTCACCAATTAAATCGGCAGATCTTTTGCTTTTTACGGTGTATGTATTATCGTCAAAAGAAATTACAACATCGCCAAACCAATCATCAGCATAAGTCCCAACAATTTGACTTGGTTTTGGTAGACTTTTATCAGTTTTCGCTAATTCAACTTTACTGTAAACACTTGCTTTTATACTGTCGTTATATTTTATATAATTGGCATTTTTTGATCCGTAATTTTCTAACCAATTTCTATCTTTATAGCCTAAATAAGTATCTTTAATTGTGTTTGTTATCGTATTAAAAGCGTTTCCATTCATCTGATTTGTCAACACAACAATTCCTAAATTTAAATCAGGAATCATCGTAAACTGCGTCACCGTTCCCAGCAAACCACCTGTGTGATACACTTGTTTGTAACCGCCTTTTACATCCGTCACAAACCAACCCAAACCATACCCTCTAAAATTAGAATTATAAGAATCGTTTTTACCAACTTTTAAAGGTGTTTGCAATTGCCATAATTCGTGAAATTGTTTCTCGCTTAATAGTCTTTTCCCTTCGGATGTTACCGCATCATTCATTAAAAAATTCGCCCAAATAAGCATGTCTTTTACGTTACTTACAATTCCCCCAGCAGGATTTGCCGTTTCGCTCCAATCATGCGGAATCTGAATCACTTTTCCTTCTGTTCTTGTGTGCGCCTCAATGATATTTGATTTATTTAAAACTCGGTTGTAAGATGCTTTACTATCGGTCATTCCAACAGGTTTCATAATTTTTGTTTCAATAAAGTCTTCCCAAGAAAGACCGCTAACTCGTTTTAAAACTTCGCCTGCAATGATAAACATATTGTTGTTATATGCAAATTCACTTCTAAATGAACTTTCTGGTTTTAAATATTTTACATTATTGATAATATCTGCCGTTGTAAAATCATTTCCTTCAGGAAAAAACATTAAATCTCCAGCACCTAAAGCCATTCCGCTTCTGTGCGTAACCAAATCTCTTACCGTGAATTCTTGCGTTACCCAAGCATCATACAATTGAAATTCTGGAATGTGTTTGCGCACTTTATCATCCCAATTTAGTTTGCCTTCATCAACCATCATCGCCAATGCAAAACAGGTAAATCCTTTACTATTTGACGCAACACCAACCAACGTATTTTTCATTCATTTCCTTTTTATTGTTTAAAGAACGAACGCCATGACCTTTGGCATAAATAATTTTCCCGTCTTTTAAAATTCCGACAGAAATTCCAGGAACATCAAAAGTTGTGCGTGTTTTTTCAATTAAATTATCTAACTCTTTTTCTTTGATTTGAGCGTTTGATACAAACGTTAGAAAAAAAGAAATATAAAATATAAAAACGTGAATTGATTTTCGATTTTTAAATGTCATTATAGTAAATTTTTGAATGTTGAAATATACATACTTTTTCTGTATCCCAGAAAGGGTTAAAAACCCTTTTCTGGGGTAAATATTTACAACCAAGGAAACGAAAGTAAAATTAACAATAGCGAATTAAAGGTATTATAATCAGTATTTTAAATTTATTTTACTAATTATTTGGAAGATATTAAAAATCAAATTAGCGATGGTACTTTAATTGGAGATAGCGTATATTTATTAATGCGAATCAAGGGATTTGTAAAATGAATAATTTAACACCTCAGAAAAGTACCTATAAAATAATACCCTGCAGAAATGCTGTTTTCAGTTTTAACCATTTAGGTTTTAAAACAATTGAAGATTATGGGACGGAACCACAAATCTAAATGCGGATGAAATTGAAGAAAGATACGGAAATAGAGTACGTTCAAGAATGCGTGAATTGTTTAATTTAATTGCTTTCGATAAAAACTGTATAGATAAAAGAAAGTAATAATAAACAGTCAGCCTCATTTGTTGAGGGGGTTTATTAGATAATTGCATTTAGTTGCCACTTAATTTCTTAAACACCCCTTACTTTGTTACTAATAAATGTTAAAACAACCCATACTTTGTTACACAAAAAACATATATTTGCCCTATATTCGTTACAAAATATAAAATTTTGAGTTTTAAAAGAAATATAGCTCCGCAATTAGAAGGTTGGAAAAGCAGCAGCAATAGAAAACCTTTAATTTTAAGGGGAGCAAGGCAAGTTGGCAAAACCACCCTAGTAAATGATTTTTCTAAATCCTTCAAAAATAGAATTTTATTAAATTTAGAAAAACCCAAAGACCTTCGTTTTTTTAAAGATTACGAAGACATTGCTACCCTAAAAGATGCGTTGTTTTTTGAATATAATATTCCAACTAAAGAAACTGAGGTAACTTTATTGTTTATTGATGAAATTCAAGAATCGCCTAAAGCCATTCAATTACTTCGTTATTTTTATGAAGAAATTCCAGATTTATATGTGATAGCAGCAGGTTCTTTATTAGAATTTGTCATGCAGCAGGTACAAAGTTTTCCAGTTGGACGAGTAGAGTATTTGTACTTGCATCCTTTAAATTTTTCAGAATTTTTACTGGCAATTAATGAACAACAAGCATTTGAACAACTCAATGCAATACCTGTAAATAATTTTGCGCATATAAAATTACTCAACTTGTTTAATGCCTATACTATTATTGGGGGTATGCCAGAAATTGTAAAAACATACCTTACAAATAAAGGTATTGCCGATCTACCAAAGGTCTACGAAAGTATTTGGGCAACATACAAAAATGATGTGGAAAAATATACCACAAATGCCACAGAGCGAAATGTAATTAAGCATATTATGAATGTCGCGCATTTGTATATAGATAAACGTGTAAAATTTCAAAATTTCGGAAATTCTAATTATCGCTCACGAGAAGTGGGAGAAGCGTTCCGTAATTTAGACGCTGCCAAAGTGATACAACTCATGTATCCTACGACAGATTTAGAAGCGCCCATAAAACCCGATATTAAAAAGTCACCAAGATTACAGTTTTTAGACACAGGACTCGTCAATTATGATTTAAAAATTCAAGGAGAATTACTGGCATTAAATGATTTAAGCAATGCGTATAAAGGCGCTATTATTCCACATATGATTACGCAAGAAATAATATCTTTAAATACCATCAATAACCATAAACCACATTTTTGGGTAAGAGAAAAAGCCCAAGCATCGTCAAAGGTAGATTTGGTATATCAATACCAAAATAAAATTATTCCAATTGAAATTAAATCAGGAGCAACAGGTTCATTAAAATCATTGCATGAATTTATGGAACGCACAAACCACCAATATGCCATACGCATGTATGCAGGTGCTTTTAGCATAGAAGAACATCAAACTCCAAATCAAAATAAACCGTATAAATTAATGAATTTGCCATACTACTTGGGCACTAAACTAACCGAATACATCGGCTTTTTCATAGCAAACCACTAATCTTTATCTAGACGTTTCAAGGAAAATTAGAATTACATCGACAAAAAGTGGTCAAAATCAAAAAGTAGAAAGACTTGTTTCAAGAGGTTGTTTAGGGTTTTTGAAAATTGTTTTGATAACACGTCGTAATTTACTTTTTGTTATAAATAATAAAATCAGCTACTAATCTTTTTATATCATTAGAAATCTTATGCAAACTTACTAAACAAGAAAAAAAACGCCACTTCTATGGAGAGGTGGAGTAAATTGCTATGAAAAAGTAAGGGGTTTAGTTAAATATCATTATTGTCCGATAAAGAATCAAGACCGTTGCACTTTTAGAATCAACCTGCCGGCAGGGAGGGAAACAAGACTTGATTATAACTATCTGAAAAATAGCTGTACTTTAAAATAGAAGTTGCATTTATTTGTCTTTTTAAAATTAATTCCAAATCCAGGCTAAAATTTAAAAAAGACGTTAAACTTTACTATTTATTGATGTTATTGAAATTGACTTGTGCTGAACTAGTTTCAGTAAAAAATTTTAATCGGACAACAATGATTAATTATAGTAATTTTTCAGAAAATATGATGTAATTATGTAGCTTTTATTAAGTACGAGACAATTTAACCCAGAAAGGGTTTGAAACCCTTTCTGGGTTGGTAGAATAATAAGATTTAGAGTACAAAAAAATTTATGTTTTTAGAATACAAAAATGCCAAAATTTTTTATACAGACACTGGAAAAGGAGCCGCTGTTGTTTTAATTCACGGGTTTCTAGAAAACTCCACAATGTGGAATGAATTAATCCCTGAAATTTCAAAAAGAAACAGAGTTATTACCCTTGATTTATTAGGTCATGGAAAATCTGATTGTTTGGGTTACGTCCACTCCATGGAATTATTTGCGGAAACTATTGAAGCCATTTTAAAACAGTTAAAAATTAGAAAATGCATCTTAATTGGACATTCACTTGGCGGATATATTGCCTTGGCTTTTGCAGAAAAAAATCCACAGAAAGTAAAGGGCTTGTGTTTGATGAACTCTTCTTCAAATGAAGATGCTAAAGAGCGAAAAATAATACGAACTCGCACAATTGAAATGGCGCATAAAAATTTTGAACCACTAATAAGTATGTCTATTGCCAATTTATTTCAGCCAGAAAATGTAGCTATTTTTAAAAATGAAATCGAAAATCTAAAAAAAGAAGCGTTACAAACTTCTTTACAAGGTTATATTGCCGCTCAAGAAGGCATGAAAATACGTGAAAACAGAAATGCTATTTTGATGGAAAATAGTTTTAAAAAGTTATTTATAATTGGCAAAAAAGATCCTGTCTTAAATTCAGATTTATTAGTTGCAGAAGCTAAAAAAACAAATTCAGAATTTGAGATTTTAAATGGCGGACACATCAGTTTTATTGAGAATAAAGTGGAATTGATTAGCATTTTAAAAAAATTTATCTAAAATTATTAATTTAGTTGTAGTTCATAAATACTTCTCAAAAACAAATAACTTATCTGTATTTTTGTTGGATAATTTTATCCATTTATGAATATTGCGATTAGAAAATCGACAAAAGCCGATTTACCTTTTTTGGAACAATTAGAAAACGAATCTTTTGATCCTTTTCAGCGAAGCTCTAAAAAAAATATTGCGAACGGTTTACAAAGTAATTTTCAGGAAATTTTAATCGCAGAAATTGATAATAATAATATTGCCGTTGGTGCAATTATCTTATTCAAATACAGCAAAACAGTACGGATTTATTCCATCGCAATTCTACCAAATCATCAGAAAAAAGGAATCGGAGATTTCTTACTAAAACACGCCATAGAGTTTGCCAACAGAAATAATTTTGAACGAATTATTTTAGAAGTTAGCGCAACAAACACTAGTTTAACAAATTGGTATTTGACTAAAGATTTTAAAATTACAAATACCATTACTAATTATTATTCAGAAGGAAAAGATGCACATAAAATGGAATTAAAAACAAATACTGTTACCTCTAAAAAATTGTCGAATGTTATTGTCATTAATGAACCCACAAAATGGACTTTTGAGGACGTGAATGCCAAAGTAATTTCGGTAAAAGAATACATTAGTAATCCTCTTTATGCAACTACAACAGACATCCGTATTTTTAATTTGTGCAGCTCTTACAAATACCAAAGTTATGGATATTATGTCTCTTTATTAGCATCCGCAAGAGGACAAAGAAGTGTGCCAAGTGCAACAACCATAAGGGATTTTAAGATTCAAGGCGTTATCAATTCAGTTGCATCTGATATGGTAGAATTAATCAATTCTTCATTAGAAAAGGTGAAAGAAAATTCGTTTTCTTTACGTGTTTACTTCGGATATTCCAATCAAAAAGCATATGATTCTTTGGCTTCAAAACTGTTTCACGTGTTTGAAGCACCGCTTTTTGAAGTTACCTTTATAAAGTCGGATTCTTGGATTATAAAAAGCATGAAAGTGCTTACTTTAGAGAAAATTACAGATATTGATGTTCCGCTAGTAAACGCATCTGCCAAAAAATATTTTGATAAGAAACGTTTTCAAAAATCGAAATTAGTGAACTACAAATACGACATTGCTGTTTTAGTAGATCCTGATGAAAAAACACCCCCTTCTTGTCCAAAAGCATTGCAGAAATTCAAAAAAGCAGCGAATAAAAAGGGTTTATATTTGGAATTTATTACCAAAGCAGACGTAAATAAAATTAATGAGTTTGATGCGCTTTTTATAAGAGAAACCACAAATGTTAACGATTATACGTATGAATTTTCCAGAATTGCCTATTCAGAAGGTCTTGTAGTTATTGATGATCCTTGGTCGATTATGAAATGTTCTAACAAAATTTATCAGAATGAAATTTTTAAGAAGAACAAAATTTTAACGCCAGAAACTACCATTTTCACTAAAAATTTATTCCATAAAAACGTTTTAGATTCAATGGTATTTCCGTTGGTTTTAAAACAACCAGATAGCGCATTTTCTTTAGGAATGACAAAAGTAGAAAACAAAAAAGAAGCCATTGAAGCGTTGGAACACTTATTTAAAAAATCAGACATGATTGTTTGTCAGCAATTTATGTATTCAGATTTTGATTGGCGAATTGGAATTATTGATAACAAACCTATTTTTGCATGTAAATACTACATGTCTAAAAACCATTGGCAAATTTACAATTGGAAAGAAGGTGCTGAAGAAATGGGTGGAGATTGGGAAACCTTGCCAATAGATAAAGTACCGAAAATTGTGGTAAATACAGCACTGAAAGCTGCTGGTTTAATTGGTGATGGATTGTATGGTGTTGATTTAAAAATGATTGGAAATAAAGTATACATTGTTGAAGTAAACGACAACCCAAATATTGATGTTGGCATCGAAGACAACGAACTTAAAGATGGTTTGTATGAATTAATTATCGATTCGATTTATAAAAGAATTGAAATTGCGAAGAATATTCAGCAAATTGATTTTGAGTAGATGCGTTTTTAACGTTTTAATTTTTAGCACTTTAATCATCTCTAAAGGTATAAAAACTTGAGTTTATGGAAAAAAACAGCTAACTTCGTTTAACTTCTGATATAAAACATTAAAACGATTTCATATCATGATAGTTGTGTTTCATACCGAAACCAGCCGTATATTTTAGCACTTTCGGTTTTTGCCGACACAAAACTCCAACGCTCTAAAAACCAAAAGAGCTAAAATTTTCCAACGCTCGAATGCAGATGAGGACAATTGACCGTTGCACAACTGTCTACATAATTTCATCTTCGTAAAATGAATTTGCAAAGAAAATTTGGACTTGTAATAAAAGAACTTCGACTGGAAAAAGAACTTTCTCAAGAATCTTTAGCTAACCAATCTGATATAGACAGAACCTACATAAGCGACATTGAAAAAGGAGAACGAAATATCTCACTTAAAATAATTGAACGACTTTCCGAAACACTACAAATTTCTCTTTCAGAACTTTTTAAAAAAATAGAGGAATATGGAAAGCACGAATGATTATATTAAAAGAAGATTTGGAGTAGATGAACATAAGTTTGTCGAAGTAATGAAAATGAGTCCAGGAGCTGAAGGTTATATTCACGGTTCGTTGAGTGAATTGTTGTTTAAAGACTTCGTAGAATCTAAAGGATTTGAAGCTTACCGCATCAAAGAAAAACCAGAAGGTGGATATAATGCTAAAAGTGATGATGCGAGAGGCGATTTTTACATTAGAAAAAAAGGCAGCACTAAAGACGAGTGGTATGTAGTTGAAAATAAAGGTATTAAAACAAATACAGAGAAGCATCTTTTTACTTTAGATACTAAAGATAGACTTTTCAAACACCTAAAAAGTCTTGCTTTTCCCAAACCAGATTATCTTGAAAAAGCTTATAATAATGGTTTTAAAACTTACAATAAAGCAAAAGAAAAGTGGGAAAAGAAAAATGCAGGTAAAAAGTTTCCAAAATTTAATTGGGATAAAAAAACACCAGGAGCAAGAGCATTTAATTTAGTTGGTTGTTGGAAAGACGAGAAAGATTTGCTAAAATGGGTTGATGGTCTTGATGCCAAGACTTTAACTACAGAATCATATCTTAACTTACAAGGCCCAATCAGAATGTTAACAACTCACGCACCAATTAACAGAACCGCTCCTTATACCAATGTTAAACAAGCTGCACCTTTAGTTACTGAATTTAACATAATGTGTGTAGATTTATTTCAAAGAATTGGAGAGCATAAATTTGTATTTATGAATCCAAATAATATTTCTCATTCTCCAACAAGTCCAGAACATTTATACCAAAATTACCATATTGACTATATTATTCCCGGAGTTAAAAATGAATTAAAACTACAGCATCCTTGGTATGAAGACATTGAAGAATGTATCAGACAAACAAAACCTATTGCAAGAAAAATCGATAAATCACAATTAGATTTAAGATAATTTGTTTATTTCGCACATTTGTGATTATATTTGTCACAAATGTGTGAACTATGGAATTAAATTTAGATTTTGAACTAACAAAGACAGATAAACTATTAAGAAAGTTTGAAGAAATTCACAACTTCATTTATGCAAATGATGGACTTTCTACTCAACAAACATTAGAAGAATTTATAAAAATTCTCTTCATAAAAGTAATTGACGAAAAGAAAAAAGAAAAACAATTCTATATTGATGATGCAGAATTTGAGCAAATAAAAAGTTCAAAAAAGTCAGAACAATTACTTCAAAGAATAAACAGTCTTTTTTCAAGTACAATACAAGAATACTCTGATTTATTTGATAAAGGCGACAGAATTAAATTAAGTCCATTATCATTAGCAAACACAGTTAATAAGTTACAAGATTTTTCATTAATCAATTCCTCAAATGATGCCAAAGGATTGGCGTTTCAAAAATTCCTATCTCACCAAGAAAAAGATGGTAGAGGTCAATTTTTTACTCCAGAACCAATAATTGATTTTTGTGTTAGTATAATTCAGCCAAAACCAAACGAAACGATAATTGACCCAGCTTGTGGAAGTGGTGGTTTTCTAAACTCTTCGTTCAATTACATTTTAAAGAACAACAAAAATATCAATGTAGAAAAAATTGTTTCAGAGAATCTTTATGGTTTAGATATTAATAAAAGTATTGCACGAATTGCAAAAATGAAATTGCTACTTGAAGCAAACGTAGAGACAAATGTAAAGTGTATTAACTCATTAACAGATTATGATGAAGTCTTATTGAAAGTGAAAGTTGATAAAGCTTCAAAAGGCTTTGATATTGTTTTAACAAACCCTCCATTTGGTACGGCAGGTAAAATATCTGACAAAAAAATACTTTCTTCTTTCGATTTAGGCTATAAATGGAAAAAAATAAATGACAACGAATTTATTAAGACAAATACACTTCATACAGGACAAGTAGCAGAAATATTGTTTATTGAAAGATGTATTGATTTACTAAAAGAAGGTGGTAGAATGGGAATTGTTTTACCAAATGGTCATTTTGAAAATCCTTCATTGGAATATTTAAGATATTACATCAAACAAAGAACTAAAATATTAGGTATTGTAAATTTGCCTCAAGAAACATTTATTCCGTATGGAACTGGTGTTAAAACTTCACTCCTATTCATTCAAAAAGACACACCAAATATAGATAAAGAATATCCTTTGTTTTTTAGTCAAATACGAAAAATTGGTTATCAAGGAAATAAAAATGGAAGTCCAATTTATCAAAAAGATGATTATGGGAAAATATTACGTGATAAAAATAAAAACCCAATTCTTGATGAAGACTTATCTAAAGTAATTGAAGATTATAAAAAGTTCCACATTGATAAAAACATAGAAACTGAAAACTCTTATTCAATAAAATACAATGAGTTAAATGGTCGTTTTGATTATGATTTTTATTCGCCACAGAATAGAAAATTAATTGAACTAATTGAAAAAAATAATGCTGTTCGTTTATCTGATGTTGTCCAAGTTGTTAAAACAAAAAGTAAAAAGTTAGCAAATAAAAATCTAACTGTAGAATATGTTGAATTATCTGATGTTAACACTCCATCTTTAGAGATTATTAATTCGGCCGAAATGTCAGTTTATGAACTTCCAAGCAGAGCATCATATGAAATAAAGAAAGGAGATATTATAACTGCTATTGCTGGAAATTCAATTGGTTCAAGAAAACACGCAACTGCATTGGTTAATTCAGAATATGATGGAGCAATTTGCACAAATGGTTTTAGAGTTTTACGCAATTTCAAAATTGACCCTTATTATTTACTTTACTATCTAAAATCTGAATACTTTTTAAATCAAATTTCAATGTTAAGAACAGGAGCTGCAATCCCAAATATTTCAGATAGTGATTTTAAAAATTTATTAATAAGCATTCCAAGCGAAAAAGTAATTAAAGAAATAAGTGAAAAAGTAAAGAAATCATTTGAATTAAGAGAAAAATCAAAGAGCGAACTGAATAGTATTGAATATGAATTAGCATAAGCCAACGCTAAAAGCCATACACATTTACAATTCGCTACAGCCACCACACAAGCCAAAAATTGCAAAAGAGTATGTCTTTGCCAACGCTACAAACAGAACGGAAAATAAAGTACGAAAACACAACAATGTATGTAAAAAATAGGCGAAACAGTAATAAAATCAAGGCTTTTGGCTTGTGTCAAACTTTGAGTTTAACCTGAAAATAATTGTATTTCTATTCTGCTACTTTTTATATACATACATGTTAAACAAACTTACCAAAAAACCCTACTCACTCTTCAACGCATTCCAACCTTGTGCTTTCAATTCCAACTCTTGATTTGCACGAGTCACTAAATTTAAACCTTGACTTTTATCAGTAATATGTCCAATAATAGAAAAATTTGGATTGGTTTTTATCTTTTCGAAATCGCTAATTGGCACTGTAAATAACAATTCGTAATCTTCACCACCACTTAGTGCAACCATTGTAGAATCGATATCAAACTCTTCACAAGCAGCAATTACTTGTGGATCTAAAGGCAATTTGTCTTCGTAAATTTTACAACCTACTTCACTTTGTGAACAAATGTGCATAATTTCTGATGACAATCCGTCAGAAATATCAATCATCGCAGTGGGTTTTACTTCCAATTCTTTTAAGATTCCTGCAACATCTTTTCTAGCTTCAGGTTTCAATTGTCGCTCAATTAAATAGGTATAATTATCTAAATCTGGTTGACTTTGCGGATTCACTTTAAAAACCTGCTTCTCTCTTTCCAAAACCTGTAAACCCAAATATGCTGCGCCTAAATCTCCAGAAACAACAATTAAATCGGTTTCTTTTGCGCCATTTCTATATACGATATCAGCTTTTTCTGCTTTACCAATCGCAGTAACAGAAATCAACATTCCTGTGGTAGAAGATGTTGTGTCACCCCCAATTAAATCGATAGTATACGTTTCACAAGCTAACTGAATTCCGCTATATAATTCTTCAATTGCTTCTAACGGAAAACGATTTGAAACTGCAATAGAAACTGTAATTTGCTCTGCAACACCATTCATTGCGTACACATCAGATAAATTAACCATTACCGCTTTGTAACCCAAATGTTTTAAAGGCATATAACTCAAATCAAAATGAACACCTTCAATTAACAAATCTGTAGTAATTAACGTTTGTTTTTCTGATGCGTCTAAAACAGCAGCATCATCGCCAATTGCTTTTACAGTTGATGAATGTTCAATTTTAAAATACTTGGTAATATGGTTTATCAAACCAAATTCTCCCAATTCGGCCAATGAGGTTTTTTCTGAATTTTTATCTTCTAACATTTGGCAAAGATAGGTACAATCTAAAAACCATCCCAATTAGTTTAACGTACATATTTTTACTTTTGTAGGTTATAAATCATTATTGTCCGACAAAAGAATCAAGACCGTTTCACTTTTAGAATCAAGAAACAATACTTGATTCTAACGATCTGAAAAACAGAACTGTTTTAAAATAAAAATTACATTTATTTGTCTTTTTAAAGTGAACTCCAACTTTAAGCTAACGTTTAAAAACGACGTTAAACTGTACTATTTATTGATGTTACTGAAATTAAAATAGTTTTAATCGGACAACAATGGTTATAAATAGTATTTTTGATTGAAATACTTTTCTGAAAGAAAAATTGCTGTGAAAAAAATATTTTTTAAAGAAGTAACAACAGAAGTTATGGTTTTGAAAATAGAAAGTAACGTTTAACGAAAACTATTTTAACCTCTTGGGAACTGCGTTCGCTAATTTCAATCAAAATTTATTTTGATTTCATTAATGCTCGAGAAAACAATCAAACAAAATAGAAATTCAAAATAAATGAAAAAGAGAATTATAGTTTTAGGAATCGTATTTTTCGGAATTTATTCCTGCAGCACAGACAACGATTTAAAAATAAATAAAGTGGATTTTTCCCTCCATTTTAAGCACAACTGGAAAGATTCTATCACTATTACAGATGCCGATTTTAATGACATTAAATTCGTGAATGAAAACAATCAAAAATTAAGCATAGAAAGACTGCGTTATTTGGTTTCTGATGTGATGTTGATTAATCAAAATGGCGATACCATTAGTAGCAACGACTATAAATTAATTGACGTTGCCGATAGTGAAAGTTTTAGATTTACAATATCAGAAAAAGTTCCCGTTGGTGACTATTCAAGTGTGAAATTTAGATTTGGTTTTAACGCAGCAGACAATATTGATGGCGGGTATGCGGACTTAAATTCAGCAAACTTTAATGTTCCTGCAATGTTAGGTGGTGGTTATTCGTTTATGCAATTCGATGGAAAATTTATTGATTCTTTAGATGTAAATTCTAACTTTAATTACCGCATGATTTCTGCAATTGACAAAAGAGATCCGAATAACATCAAAAAAACAGACACTTCTTTTGAAGTAAATTTAGGCAGAGTTACTATTGGAAATGATGCGCCAATTCAGGTAAAAGCAGATATATCGCAATGGTTTAAAAATCCCAATTTGTGGAATTTAAACAAACTAAATACGGTTTTAATGCCAAATTATGACGCGCAATTAAAAATGAACGCAAACGGAAAAACTGTTTTTAGTTTGGTGAAGTAAAAAACATCTTGACCTACCTACCGTAGATAGGTAAAATTCCGATGAAAAATCGGAATCACTTGATGCGAGACTGCGCAATTTAAACGAACATTAATTTCTGGAAACTCAAAATTTAATCAATTTTCTATTAGGAAAACTACCTTATTATCCGAAGAACAAAAAGATTTCAATGTTTTTATGGACGAAGCGCCAGGCAATTGTTTTCATTGTCTTGGCAGTAATAACAATCCGCTTTGGATAAATAATAAAATCCACAATAATAGTTTAGATTTCAATTTTTCTAATTTAGGTTTGGGTAAAATTACTGCAGATGATAATGGCAAATTCAAAGCACCATCCATCAGAAATTTAATTTTTACTTCACCTTACATGCATAATAGTAGATTTGAAACGTTAGAAAATGTAATTAATCTTTATTTAGAGGATTAAAATTCTAATCAACAATAGATCCTTTGTTAAAAAAAGTAAATCAAGGTGGCGTAAATTTATCCAAAGAAGACAAAGCAGCTTTAAAAACCTTCCTTTTGTCGCTTTCAGACTATGGTTTCATTGCAAATCCAGCATTTCAGCAATAATCAAAAAAATCAATCAATCCATTGTTTAACACGATAAGATATGCATTGTTTCCTCGAAGTTATATCGTACATTTGCGTACAATTTAGATTTAATCTATTTAAAATTATGATAAAAGTTTCTGATATCGCAAAGAGAAAAGTCATCGAGTTAATGACAGATGATGGTTTCGACGCTGCAAAAGACTACGTGCGAGTAGGTGTAAAAAGTGGTGGTTGTTCTGGTTTATCTTACGATTTAACTTTTGATAAAAAACAACAAGAAAACGATAAAATTTTTGAAGAAAACGACATTAAAATTGTGATTGATAAAAAAAGCTTCTTGTATTTAGTGGGTACAGTGCTAGAATATTCTGGAGGTTTAAATGGTAAAGGGTTTGTTTTTAACAATCCTAACGCCAATAGAACCTGTGGATGTGGAGAATCATTCTCACTATAAAAAAAGCGCATCATTTCCGATAGCTATCGGAATGCAGAAGGGAAAAAATAAAAAAATAGTAAATTTAAAAGATGTTAGTATAGAAATTGATGCAAACTAACTTTAAATTTTAAATAAAGAACTTTGAATTATGAAGTATACTGAAGAAGATTTAGAACAAGAATTAAAAACCCAAGAATATAAATACGGTTTTTATACAGAGATAGAAAGTGATAAGTTTGACGTTGGACTAGATGAAGATGTTGTACGTGCTATTTCTAAAAAGAAAAATGAGCCACAATGGATGACAGATTGGCGAATAGAAGCATTTAGAGTTTGGGAAAAAATGGAAGAGCCAGATTGGGCAAATGTGAATTATCCGAAACCTAATTTCCAAGAAATTGCCTATTATGCTGCTCCAAAAAAGAAACCAACTTTAGATTCTTTAGATGAAGTAGATCCAGAATTATTGGATACGTTTAAGCGTTTGGGAATTTCTATCGATGAACAAAAAAAACTAGCGAATGTGGCTGTTGATATTGTGATGGATTCTGTTTCTGTAGCAACAACATTCAAGAAATCATTAGGTGAAAAAGGTATTATTTTTATGCCAATTTCTGAAGCAATTCAAGAGCACCCAGAATTAGTAAGAAAATATTTAGGGACTGTTGTACCAACATCAGATAATTTTTATGCGGCACTAAATTCGGCTGTTTTTTCTGATGGATCTTTCTGTTACATTCCAAAAGGCGTTCGTTGCCCAATGGAATTATCAACATACTTTAGAATTAATGAAGGCGGAACTGGACAGTTTGAAAGAACGTTAGTTGTTGCTGACGAAGGAAGTTACGTGTCTTATTTAGAAGGTTGTACAGCACCAAGTAGAGATGAAAACCAGCTACATGCAGCAGTTGTAGAATTAATTGCGATGGATGATGCAGAAATTAAATATTCTACAGTACAAAACTGGTATCCAGGAAATAAAGAAGGTAAAGGTGGGGTTTTTAACTTTGTAACCAAAAGAGGTTTGTGTGAAACAAATGCAAAAATTTCTTGGACACAAGTAGAAACAGGATCTGCAGTAACATGGAAATATCCAAGTTGTATTTTAAAAGGAAACAATTCTGTTGGAGAATTTTATTCGATTGCGGTAACTAATAACCATCAACAAGCAGATACGGGAACTAAAATGATTCATTTGGGGAAAAATACCAGATCTACCATTATTTCTAAAGGAATATCCGCAGGAAAATCTCAAAACTCATATAGAGGATTAGTTCAGATTAATTCGCGAGCAGAAAATGCACGTAATTTCTCTCAATGTGATTCGCTTTTAATGGGAAATGAGTGTGGCGCACACACGTTTCCATACATCGAAGTGAAAAATAAAACTGCACAAATTGAACACGAAGCAACCACAAGTAAAATTGGTGAAGAGCAGCTTTTTTATTGTAATCAACGTGGAATTAATACAGAAAAAGCAATCGCTTTAATTGTAAACGGATTCAGTAAAGAGGTTTTAAATAAATTACCAATGGAATTTGCAGTTGAGGCGCAAAAATTATTGGAAATTAGTTTGGAGGGAAGTGTAGGTTAAAATTCTATGAATTTTAATCGTTTAGTTGTTTATGCGTTAAATCGTTTGAACAGCTAACCAGATAAACAAAATATCAGAATGGAAAAAATAGTATTTTTATTCGCTTTATTAATTAGCTTTGTTAGTTGTAAAAATCCAGAAAAGAAAGAAGTTGAGGTAGTTAAACCAATTGTAACGCTTCACCTTTTTGATGGTGGTTCTGTTGGTGCAAATAACTTGAATCTTTTTGCGCAAGGAGAAACTTACAAAGGCGAGTCAAAAATATTAGCAGATGCTTTTTATGTGATAAAACATGAAAAGGGTATTTTAATTTGGGACACAGGTTTACCAGAAGGTTTGGTTGGGCAAGATCCATACACAACACCAGATGGCGCTTTTACAATTTCGAGAAATGACTCTATCATCAATCAATTAAAAACAATTAATTTGACTCCGGATGATGTTGGAATGATTGCTTTTTCTCACATTCATTTTGATCATACAGGCGCTGCAAATCATTTTGCAAAAGCAACTTGGCTGGTGCAACAGTCTGAATTAGATTTTGCAAATAGTGATGCCATTAAAGGAAACGGATTTTACGCTCCTGACTCTTTTTCTGAATTAAAAAACAAAAAAGTTTTAAACGGAGACTATGATGTTTTTGGGGATGAAACGGTGGTAATTAAATCGATGCCAGGACATACTGCTGGTCATCAAGTATTGTTAGTGAATATTGGTTTAAATAAACCAATATTACTTTCTGGAGATATGTATCATTTTGAAAAAAACAGAACAGAAGCTATTGTACCTCAATTTAATTATGATATTCAAGAAACATCAGAATCAATTAAAGTTTTTGAAGCTTTTGCAAAAGAAAAAAATGCAACTGTAATTATTCAACACTCAAAAGAAGATTTTGAGAAGTTACAAAATATTTTAAAAAAATAAACGCTTACGGCAATTTGCTAAAAGCATATAGAAAATAGATAATGTTAAAAATAGAAAATTTACACGCTAGTATTGAAGGGAAATCAATCTTAAAAGGATTGAGTTTAAATATAAAAGCAGGCGAAGTTCACGCAATTATGGGACCAAACGGTTCTGGGAAAAGTACGTTAGCAAATATTATTGCTGGAAAAGAAGAGTACGAAGTTACAAAAGGAAACATCGAATTAAATGGTGAAGATATCAGCGAATTAGCGCCAGAAGAAAGAGCGCATAATGGGGTATTTTTATCGTTTCAATATCCTGTGGAAATTCCTGGAGTTTCTGTAACAAACTTCATTAAAACCGCAATTAACGAAAACAGAAAAGCAAGAGGTTTAGAAGACATGCCTGCGAAAGAGATGTTAAAAATGATTCGTGAGAAATCTGAATTGTTAGAAATCGACAGAAAATTTTTATCGCGTTCTTTAAACGAGGGTTTTTCTGGTGGAGAAAAGAAACGTAACGAAATTTTTCAAATGGCAATGTTAGAGCCTAAATTGGCGATTTTAGATGAAACAGATTCTGGTTTAGATATTGATGCCTTGCGAATTGTATCAAACGGAGTGAACAAATTAAGATCTAAAGACAATGCTGTGATTGTAATTACACACTATCAGCGTTTGCTAGAATACATTGTTCCAGATTATGTACACGTTTTGTACGGCGGTAAAATTGTAAAAACAGGTGATGCTTCTTTGGCGCTTGAATTAGAAGCTAAAGGATATGATTGGATTAAGGAATTAGCGTAAATTAGTGAACAGTCACAGTTAACAATTATCAAAACTACAGACTGAAACTGAAAACTGAAAAAATGACAGATTTAAAAGACAAAATACTATCCTCTTACGTTGCATTTGAAAACGATAAGGATACCAATTCAGAAATACACGATATTCGTTCTAAAGCACTTCAAAATTTTGAAGAATTAGGTTTTCCTACAAGAAAGTTAGAAGAATGGAAATACACTTCTTTAAATTCGGTTTTAAAGCAAGATTACAGTTTATTTCCTAATAAAGAAGCTGCCGTAGAATTGGCTGACGTAAAAAAATATTTTATACATGATATAGACACGTATAAAATTGTTTTTGTTGATGGTAAATACAGTTCATTTTTATCTGAAACAACCCATGACACTATAGATGTTTGCCTAATGTCATCCGCTTTAGCGAAACCAAAATACAAAGCTGTAATTGAAAATTATTTTAATAAAACAGCTAAACAAGACAACTTAACGTCTTTAAACACAGCTTTTGCTTGTGAAGGCGCATATATTCATATTCCGAAAAATATAGAGGTTCAAAAACCGATTCAAATTATCCATTTTACCACAGGTACGGAAGCAGCAACCCTATTGCAACCAAGAAATTTAATTGTAGTTGATGAAAATGCACATGTTCAAATTATTGAGCGTCACCAAAGTTTAAATGAAAATCCTGTATTGACAAATGCAGTTACAGAAATTTTTGCAGCTAAAAATGCTACGGTAGATTATTATAAAATTCAGAATGACAAATCGTCTGCTTCTTTGGTTGATAATACTTTTATTGATCAAAAAACGAATAGTGAAGTTTCTGTGCATACCTTTTCTTTCGGAGGAAATATTACTAGAAATAACCTAAACTTTTATCAGAATGGAGAACATATAAATTCCATTTTAAAAGGGATTACTATTATTGAAGGAAAGCAACATGTAGATCATCATACGCTGGTGCATCATATTGAGCCAAATTGCGAAAGCCATCAAGATTATAAAGGAATTTATAATGACCGTTCTACGGCAGTCTTTAACGGTAAAGTAATTGTAGAAAAAGAAGCACAAAAAACAAATGCGTATCAGCAAAATAACAATGTTTTAGTGAGCGAAAAAGCTACTATTAATGCGAAACCTCAATTAGAAATTTTTGCAGATGATGTAAAATGTTCTCATGGTTGTACTATTGGTCAACTAGATAATGATGCGTTATTTTACATGCAACAACGTGGAATTCCAGAGAAAGAGGGACGTGCTTTATTAATGTTTGCTTTTGCAAATACGGTTTTAGAAAGCGTAAAAATTCCAGAAGTAAAGTCAAGAATCGCAAAAATTATTGCGAATAAATTAAATGTAAAAATCGGATTTGATTTATAAGTATTTTAAAGACCTTTAGTATAAAATATAAACCACGCAAATTGCGTGGTTTTTTTTATTTTATACTCTCCAAAACACCTTTTAAAAACAAATTCTGATCTGCATTTTTAGTCAAACTTAAACGGACAATTACCAATTCTTCATCTGGTAAAATATAGACGTTTTGTCCTTGAAATCCACTTGCAAAAAACATATTTTTTGGAACATCCGGATATCTTCCTGAAGCATTTAGCCAAAAATGTCCACCATACCAACCATCTGAAGTTGGCGTTGGTTCTGTAATGTAATCTGCCCAAGATTCATTAAAAATTTGCGTTCCGTTCCAATTTCCTTTGTATAAATAAAGCAATCCGAATTTTGCCCAATCTCTAGCCGTTGCCCAACCATAGCTAGAACCGACATAATTACCTGATAAATCTGCTTCAATTAACATGGAATTCATGCCTATTTTATCAATTAGGTCTGTGTACCAAAAATCTAAATATTCTTGATGTGTTTTAAAATTACTTCTTAATATCCCAGACAATAAATTACTTGTTCCAGAAGAATAATTCCAAGTTTCATTTGGGTTACCAACGAATTGCTTTTTCTCTTGCTCTTTGGTCATGTCTTTTTCTAAAAACAACATTCTTGTTGCATCAGAGATTTCATCATAATTTTCGTCCCAAGACAAACCAGAATTCATTTGTAATAAATTATTGATTGTTATTTCGCTTCTTTTATCATTTTTCCAAGCGTCAATTGGTGCTTTGTCTTGCACATTAATTTTTCCCTGAGCTTGTAAAATTCCAAATATTGTGCTTGTAATACTTTTTGTCATTGACCAACCCAATAATTTTGAGTTTTTATCGAGTCCGTTTACATAACGCTCGGCAATAATCTGATTTTTATAGATTACAATTCCTGCTCTTGTTTGGTTGTTTTCTTCAAACAAAAAATCCATCGCTTTTTCTAATTTCTGATAATTTATATTCTCAAAAACGGAATCTTTTTGTTCTGCATTTCCATAAGGAAACGGGTTTGTATTGTCTGATTTTGATCTTTTTGGTTGAAGGTAAGTTGCACTAATATCAGCATCATCAACAATTAAAACGCTTCCTAAGCCTTCTCTGTAAATTGCTTTTCTGGTCAAAAGACCAAAGACAGATGCACTTGCAATTTTATTATTTTCATCAATGCCATCAGAAGCCAAATTTATGGGCGAAAATTGATTGTCTAAACTATCTGTAAATTGTACACTTCTATTGGCAACATAAACTGAAGACGACATGTTTTTTGCAGAATAACCCGCTAAAACATTTAGTTTTGGGTAATTATAAATAACAACAACGAATAGGATTGCTAATAAAAGCAACAAAATTCTTTTAATAATTTTCATCAATTTTAATTTTTATTATTGTAAAAATACAAATTAAATTAAAGAAAGCTTATCACAACAAATTCACGAATTCTTACTCTGTAAAAAAAAGTGAAAACTGAATGAAAAAATTAATATTTCAATTATCATTTGTTTAAAATTACAACGTTTATCTTTGTAACTAAATATTTTTTTTATGTTTCCTGTTGATAAAATTCGCGAAGATTTCCCAATTCTAAAAAGAGAAGTAAACGGAAAACCATTGGTTTATTTTGATAATGCTGCAACGTCTCAAACACCTCAAATGGTTATTAATGCTATTGTAGATTATTATAGCAACTACAATGCTAATATTCATCGTGGCGTGCATTCTTTAAGTCAAGAAGCAACAGATAAATATGAGCAAGCGCGTATTAAGATTCAACATCATTTTAATGCGAAACATGCTTATGAAATTATTTTTACTTCAGGAACAACACATGCAATAAATATTGTTGCTAGCGGATTTTCATCCATCTTAAAAAAGGGAGATGAGATTATTGTATCGGCATTAGAGCATCATTCTAATATTGTGCCTTGGCAAATGTTGTGCGAAAAAACAGGTGCAATTTTAAAGGTGATTCCGATGAATGAAGATGGAACACTTCAAATGGATGTTTACAAAGAGTTGTTAAATGATAAAACAAAACTGGTTTTTTGCAATCATATTTCTAATGCTTTAGGAACTATTAATCCGATAAAAGAAATCATCGATTTAGCGCACAGTTTTAACGCTGGAGTTTTAATTGATGGCGCACAAGCATCTCCACATATAAAACCAGATTTACAGGCTCTAAATGCCGATTTTTATGTAACCTCTGCGCACAAAATTTGTGGTCCAACTGGCGTGGGAATGTTATACGGAAAAGAAGAATGGTTGCAAAAATTACCTCCATATCAAGGTGGTGGTGAAATGATTGACACTGTAACTTTTAAGAAAACAACATACGCGGGTTTACCTCATAAATTTGAAGCTGGAACGCCAAATATTTGTGGCGGAATTGCATTTGGAGTTGCATTAGATTATATGAATGCTATCGGTTTTGATAACATTGCCAAATACGAACACGAACTTTTGGAATATGGCACAGAAGAATTATTAAAAATTGATAGATTAAAAATCTACGGAACATCCACAGAAAAAACATCTGTTATTTCTTTTAATATCGATGGAATTCATCCGTATGATATTGGAACAATTTTAGATAAATTAGGTGTTGCGGTAAGAACTGGGCATCATTGTGCACAACCAATTATGGATTTCTACAACATTCCAGGAACCGTTAGAGCTTCTTTCGCTTTTTATAATACCAAGCAAGAAATTGATGTGTTAGTTGAAGCAATTAAAAAAGCGCAACTAATGTTGAGTTAATTGAATAACTAATTTTATAAAATAAAAAAATCCGATAGAATTCAATTTCTATCGGATTTTTTTGATGTTGTTATTCTTCTACTGTAAAGTTGGCGAATAATTTGTTGGATAATCTTTAGCTTTAGCTAAACCATTGGTTGCAACCGCAAAGTTACTTCCGTATGCTAAATCTATCGCTGCTAACATTTTGTTTGCCATTAAAGCATAACCTCTTCCTGTTAAATGAATACCATCTAAACTAACTAAACCTCCAGTTACTAAATTAGTTGTTAAGTTAAATTTATCAAATTTTAATCCCGTTTTTGCTTGAGCCAAAATTCCTTTAAAATCAACAAAAGCCAAACCTTTTGCAGTAGCAATATTTTGAATAGTTACATTGTAAGCATCTGTAGCAGTAATAACCATTGTTTGCTCTTCTGGCGTTAAAACCCACATATCTGCTAAAGGAACAGCTACACCATTTACACTTGCTGGGTTGCTAGGGTTTGCCAAAGTTCCAATAAAAGAAGAACTTGGCAACACTAATAAATCTTTTGCAGTAGCTTGTCTGAATTGTTTTAAGCCAGCAAAAGCAGAATTTATTGATCCTAAATCTATTAAACTTTCATCAACAATTACAACTGCATTTTGTCCAGCTGCAAAATTAATAGTTCTTTTTGCTATTTCTGCTTCTGCTTGAGCTTGAGTTACAACTTGCATTTGAACTAAAACTCCAAAAGCTTCTTGAATTCCTCCATTATAAGGTGCATAAGCACTATTTACTGCGCCTGCAGTAGCAGCATCCATAGGAATTGGGTTAAAAGGTACAGTAGTGAAATATGGTAAATCTGTAATGTATGGTAAGTTTGCAATTACTCCTTTTCTGCCGTTAGCAGTTAAAGCATCAACCATGTTAGCGATAACACTAGCAAAAACATCAACATTTGTAATGTCATTTGCTCCATAAGTTGCTGGACTTACTGTATTAGTAGATTGATAAACCGCATTTGTTCCAGATGGATTTGCTTGAGTTGGCGGATTAAAACCTCCACTTGTTGCAAAACCTAATACATCATTACCTCCAATTTCAGATAGTGTAAAAAACGTAGGTTGTTGGGCTAACGCATCACCTAAAACAGTTGCAGAAGCCGTAGATGACATTCTTGCAAAATAAGGATTCGCTAAACCAACTGGAACACCCTGAACGTTTCCGTAATCAGGTGCTACTAAATGAAAGCTTTTTGCCCCTGGAATTCCATAATTATTCAAATCCCCTTTTACAGAAGTAGTTGTTTCTGTTGTAGGTGCTACTGGTAATCTTGTTGGTCCAACTCCGTTAAAATACAATCTTGGCTCTTGAATTTTTGTTCCACCAAATAATAATCCACCAATATTATCTGCCATTAATGGTTGTTTAAACTCACCACCACCAACTAAAGTAAATTTTGATGCTAAAATATTTGGAAAAGAACTTTGTTGTCCTGCTTTAAATAAAGCTCCGTCTGTATAACCAGCAGTAAAAGAAGCTCCAATCGCAACATAATTTGAGAAATCTACTCCGTTTGCATTTGCTGATACTTGAGGTTGTTCAGGACCGTTTATTTCGTCTAACTCATTATTTACATCACAGGCAATAAAACCTAATGATAAAAATAACAGACCTACATATTTATAATTTTTCATGTTTGTTTTTTTTAGTTATTAATTGTCCAAGAAACATAGTATTGAGAACCAACTGCGCCAACTCCTGGTGCACTAAAGTATTCTTTACCACCTAAATTTGCTCCTCCTAATTTAAAAACTGATTTTATTGAAGGTACAGAATAATTAATTTGAGCGTCTACAACTGTTCTAGAGCCAATTGTAGCATCTAAAAAAGAAGATTCCCAAACATATTCATCTTGCCATCTTGCATTTATATTAAAACCAAAGTTTTTAAATAAAGATGTATTTCCAAATTGAACTTTTACTTTGTTTTCTGGTGTATTAAAACCTGCTTCAAAATCTGGATCTGTAGCTTGGTCAAATTCGAATTTTGCATACGTATAACTTACTCCAAAATCAAATCCATTTAGAATTTTAGTATTTAAACCAATAGAAGCTCCGTAAGAATTAATGTCTGCCGCAGAATTTGTGTACACTTGAAATGCTTTAAAATCTCCATTTTGCAATGCTAACAATGATAATGTATTATCACCAACTGTTCCGTAAAAAGGAACTAACACATTTTTACCAGAAATAAAATCTTCATAGCTGTTGTAATATCCACTTAAATCTACAGTAATTCTTGAATCTCCTGCTGGTATTAAACCACGGTAACCAACTTCATAAGCTGTTACTCTTTCTGGTTTTACTAAAGGAGCAACAGATGTTGTAGGTGCTCCGTTTTGAACTGAACTTGCAGAGAAGGAATTTTCATAAGCTAACCTTCCAGATAAAGTAGTCGTTGGCCCACCAACAAACCCTTGACCAGCAGTACTGACTACTAATGGTGCAGAAGTATATCTATCTAAATTGTCTGGTGCAGAACCAACTAAAATTGCTGCTCCAGCATCTAAACCAATGTATTGATCTTGCGTAGTTGGATTTCTAAAACCTGTTTGAAAAGAAGCTCTAAAATTGTCATTCTTATTCTCTCCAGCTGCATAAGAAAGAGAAACTCTTGGTGAAAAATTACCATCAAAATTTTGTGCTTTATCATAACGGACAGAACCTGTAAACTTTAAACGATCATCTTCTAAAAATTTCTTTTGCATTTGAGTATAAACTCCATATTCATCATAATCAATAGCGCCATCATAATCCGTAAAAATACTTCCCATAGAGTTTAAAGAATATCTTCTATAAGAACCACCAACTTGGAATTCTGCCCAATCTGTTAAGTCTTGAAAATTATAATTTAAATCTCCATGATATAATTTAGTATTGTCTTGGAATTTTGCGCCAGTTACTAAGTTAGGGTCTGAAGTAACATCGTCAAATACAGCTTTAAAACCTGAAGTTCCTGGAAGAAGTCTTCCTGTATCTGCCGCATTTCTTGCAGCAACATGAGAAGCAGTAACTAAATAAGTTCCTGCGTATTGTCTAAACCAATCTTGATCAGATTTCCATCTTCTATTTATGTTAATAGCCGCAAAACGAGAATCATAAGAGTTTCCTGCATCTTCATCAGTTATATAACCTCTTACAAGAAAATTTTTCCCTTTTGCTTCTAATTTGTATTGCGCTAAATAAAAATCTTTGATATTGTATCTGTTCGCTCCTTGATATATAGTATTTCCAACTCCAAATTTTGCGTTAAAAATTAATTCCAAACGATCGTCACCCATTGGTCTATAATGTAAAGCTGTATTCAATTTCACACTCCTTGCCTCATAGTCTTCCATTAAATCAACTTCATTATACCCTGTTCTACTTACTCGACCAACTGCTCCTCCTAAATCTACGGCAACCTCATCACCATATACATTTAAGCCGTCATAATCATTTAAAGAATTTCTATCACCTGGTGCATATTCTCCATTTCTAGTGTTTCTATAATCTGTAGCAAACCACTCTGTTCCTTTTAAATAAGAAAGTGTTGCTTTTGCTGCAAATTTATTAGAAAAAGCGTACGCCATTCTAATACTTGCATCATGGAAATTATTATCTCCAGCGGCATCTTGACTTGTTAAACCGTATTTATAAGAAAAACTAATTCCTTGATCGTTAAACGGACTTCTACTTGTCATAAACATAATACCGTTAAAAGCATTGGCACCATATAATGCAGATGATGCTCCTGGAAGTAATTCTACTGTATTTACATCTAACTCAGACATTCCTAAAAGGTTACCAATTGCAAAGTTTAGTGCTGGGGAAGAATTATCCATTCCATCTACTAATTGCATAAAACGCGTGTTTGCAAACGTAGCAAAACCTCTAGTATTTACCGATTTAAATGTTAAACTGTTCGTGTTAATATCCACTCCTTTTAAATTTTCCAATCCGTCATAAAAAGAAGGTGCAGACGTATTCTTAATTTCTCTTGCATCCATTCTTTCCACAGTAACTGGCGACTCCATAATACGTTCTGGCGTTCTAGACGCAGAAACAACAATTTCATCTAAAGCCGTTGCATTTTCTACTAAAGAAACTTCAACATCTTGTTTGTTTTTTGTGATTTCTATTCTTGAAGTTTGAAACCCTAAAACAGAAATTTCGATAATAAACGGTGGAACATCTGTAACCGTTAACGTAAATTTCCCGTCAAAATCTGTAGTTGTTCCTACTGCTTTTCTTTCAATCTTAATGTTTGCGCCGGGCAAAGTCTCTCCTGTACCTGCCTCTTTTACAGTACCTGTAATTGTTGTCTGTGCTAACATTACAGAGCTACTAAATAACACAAATGCTGCTAGTAATAACTTTCTTATCATAATTAAATTAGTTTGTTAAGTACTGCAAAATACAAAATTTTTTGATTTTTTTAACAAAGTATAGAATTATTTATATTATTAAGAAATTATGAGTTGGTTTTTTATCAGTATAGCATATCAAAAGTAAAAATGCATCTGGCTTTTTCTAATTACAAATTGTACATTTGTAGCAAAATTAACCTGTAACTTGAAAATCTTTTCTTCTATTTCTGATTTTTCTTCGGATGCAAAAACATTAGTTACCATCGGTACTTTTGATGGTGTGCATTTTGGACACCAACAAATTCTTCAAAAATTAATTGATGAAGCTAAAAGCCAGCAGAAAAAATCTGTTTTATTAACTTTTTTTCCGCATCCAAGAATGGTGTTGCAAAAAAATACTTCTTTAGAATTGATAAATACCATTAACGAACGCTCAAAATTATTAGAAAAAACAGGATTGGATTATTTAATTATCCATCCATTTAGTAAAGAATTTTCACGAATGACAGCGTTAGAATTTGTGCGTGATGTTTTGGTAGATCAGTTTAATATATCGAAATTAATTATTGGTTATGATCATCATTTTGGGAAAAATAGGGAAGGAAATATTGTGCAACTCACCCAATATTCTCATTTGTACGATTTTAATGTAGAGGAAATTCCTGCACAAGATATTGATGATGTTTCTGTAAGTTCCACTAAAATCAGAAAAGCGTTAGCAATTGGAAACCTAAAAACGGCAAATAACTATTTGGGTTATCACTTTATGATTAACGGAAAAGTAGTAAATGGCAAACAATTAGGCGGAAAAATTGGGTATCCTACTGCAAATATTCACGTTGCAGAAAGCTATAAATTAATACCGAAAACGGGAGTTTACATTGTAAAATCTACCAGAAATAATAAAACTATTTTCGGAATGATGAACATTGGCAACAGACCAACTGTTGACGGAAATCATCAAACCATTGAAGTTCATTTTTTCGATTTTAATCAAGATTTGTATGGCGAATATTTAACTATAGAACTAATTTATTTTTTACGTGATGAACAAAAATTTGATTCAATTAAAGAATTAGTTCATCAGCTTAAAACAGATGAGGAAACCTCTAGAGATTATATTACTAAAAATTTGGTTTAATTTTTGCTATATTTGATTAATAAATAAATCGTTATGACAACAATAACTATAGAAAATGAGGTTAACCTTGAAAAAACTAACTTTTCAAATTTAGATGAATTAATTAGTTATCTTTTAAAAAAAGAAGGTTACGGTGTTTTTGCATTCAGTTGATGAAAACAAACTTACTGTAAACCAAAAAAAGCGTATAGATTCAGCATTAAAAACTGAAAAATCGAATATGCTTAATATTTAAAAATGAACGTCTTTGAATTAGATACTACCATAATTAAATATCTAAATAAAAGAAATATTCTTACCCAATATAAAAAAGCAGAAGAACTTTTAAAACAAGAACAGTTTTCTTCTGTTAGTTTTAAAAAACGAAAACCATTAGCTACAGGAATTTATTATTTTAGAATTAATCAAAAATATAGAGCTTTGGGAGTTTTTGACGGACAAGATTTTATTGTAACAGAAATTTCTGATTATCAATAATTTTTAATTAAATAGCTATATTCAAAAAAAATAGGGACAAAGTTTTACATAGAAAAAGCAAAGAACTATCTATTTTCTATGTGCCTATATGTTTCACTTTTTTATTTAGGAATTCGCAGCAAATCAAAACCACAAATTATATCTTTGCAGTTCATAATTTTTACAAAATGTTACAAGCACAATTTATTAGAGAAAACAAACAAACGGTTTTAGACGGATTAGCAAAACGTAATTTTGCAGATGCAGAAAATCAAATTAATCACGTTTTATCAGCCGATGAAAACAGAAGAGTAACACAAGTTTTGCTGGACGCAACATTGGCAGAGTCTAATAAATTATCCAGAGAAATTGGTGAATTTTTTAAATCGAAAGAAATTCAGAAAGCAACTATTTTAAAAGAAAAGTCTGGGCAATTAAAAGAGAAATCACAAGAATTAAGTGAAAAATTAAGTGGTTTTGAAAATGAAATGCAAGAATTGTTATATCAAATTCCGAATGTTCCTCATAGTTCTGTAAAACAAGGGAAATCTGCGGAAGACAATGAAGAAGTTTTTGCAGAGGGTCAAATTCCTGATTTGGGCGAAAACAATTTACCACATTGGGAATTGGCGAAGAAATATGATATTATCGATTTTGAATTAGGAAACAAAATTGCTGGTGCAGGATTTCCAGTTTATAAAGGAAAAGGTGCAAGATTACAACGTGCATTAATCAATTATTTTTTAGATAAAAATATAGAAGCGGGTTATACAGAAGTCCAAGTTCCGCATTTGGTAAACGCAGAATCTGCTACTGCAACTGGGCAATTGCCAGATAAAGATGGGCAAATGTATCATTCTACAGTTGATGATTTGTATTTAATTCCAACGGCAGAAGTGCCAATTACAAATATGTTTCGTGGAAATTTAATGTTAGAAAGTGATTTTCCAATAAAATGTACAGGCTATACGCCTTGCTTTAGAAGAGAAGCGGGAAGTTATGGCGCACATGTTCGTGGTTTAAACAGATTGCATCAATTTGATAAAGTAGAGATTGTACGTGTAGAGCATCCAGAGCATTCTTATGTTGCTTTGGACGGAATGGTAGAGCACATTAAAAATATTTTGCGTGAGCTAAAATTGCCTTATAGAGTTTTGCGTTTGTGTGGGGGAGATACCGGTTTTACAGCTGCATTAACATTCGATTTTGAAGTTTTTTCTACAGCGCAAGATAGATGGTTAGAGGTTAGTTCTGCATCAAACTTTGAAACTTTTCAAGCGAATCGATTAAAATTACGCTTTAAAAATAAGGAAGGAAAAAGCGAATTAGCACACACGTTAAACGGAAGTTCTTTAGCGTTACCAAGAGTTTTAGCCGGAATTTTAGAAAACTATCAAACAGCAGACGGAATTAAAATTCCAGATGTTTTGGTGCCTTATTGTGGGTTTTCTGTTATTGATTAATCCCCATTGCCCTTTGGGCATTTCCCCGAAGGGGGAAAAAACTAGAACGAGTAAATATCGTTTTCACTTACTATATTCAGTTTTAAAACTTTTACAATAAGTTAAATTGTTTAACATAAAGATTGGCAACTTTCCCCTTCGGGGAAATGTCCGCAGGACAATGGAGATTTTAGTTAGAGACAACCGCAATCATCAATCTTTTATATTCATTCATTTTTAAAAGCGATTCTAAATAAGCTGTTATTTGTCCATTTTTCATAAATTCGATTGAATTTTGCTTTGCACTTTCGTATTGATTTATAAAGTTATACATGATTCGTAAATTTTATTGGTTATTTATCTTTAAGACAAGTTCTATGGCAAAATGTTACAATCATTCGGTAAAAAAGTAGTTCGTTTAATAGAAAATTAACAGATTTGTTGATTATCTTTGAATTGTATGAAAAAAACATTTCTTTTTATATTTCTGATTATCAGCAGCTTTAATTATGCGCAAGATACCGATGTCGAGAATAATCCTCAAAACGACTATTTTTTAGCCGAAAGCTATTTTAATGAGGGCGAATATGAAAAAGCGACGCAGCTTTATAAAAAACTCTACGATAAATCTCCATTTAATACAACGTATTTAAAACGATTAGTTGCTTGCTACCAAGAAACAGGTCAGTTTTTAGCGGTAGAAAATTTGTTGGAAGCGAGTTTACAATCAAATCCATATCAGCCTTTTTTGTATGTTATTTTAGGATATAATTTTGATCGACAACAAGAAAGAGAAAAAGCAGAAAAAAATTATCAATTGGCATTAAAATCAATTGAAGATCAACCTCATTTTAGCGGATTTATAGGAAGCTTATTTCAAGAATACAGTTTGCTGGATTATGCAATTATAGCATTTGAAAAAGGCATGGAAAAAAGTGAAAATGCGAATTACAATTTTCAAATTGCACAGATTTACGGAGAAAAAGGCAATTATGAAAAAATGTTTCAATCGTATGTAGACATGATTGATAAAAATGAAAATTATTTAATCACGGTACAAAGTTATGCAAGCAGATATATTTCTGATGATGCAACAAATGAAAATAATATACTTTTTAGAAAAACGCTTTTAAGAAAATCGGTCAGTAATCCAAAAGCAGCATGGAATATCTTATTAAGTTGGTTATTTGCGCAACAAAAAGAGTATTCTAAAGCATTAATTCAAGAAAAAGCCTTGTTTCAAAGAGATGAAACAGAACTATCTAGCATTTTTAATTTAGGAGTTATTGCGTTTAATAATGATGATTTTGATGCCGCAAAACAGTGTTTCGATTTTATTTTATCGAACACAAAAATGATTGATGAAAAATTATCGGCAAATTTAATTTTAATCAAAATTGCCGTAAAAACTAACAATCTAGAAGCTGATAAATTATTTGATCAAATCTTTACAACATACGGAAAAGGAAGACAAACCCTCGCTTTCCAAATTGAATATGCAGATTATTTAACGTTCTCTAAAAACGAACCAGAAAACGCAAAAATCGTTTTAGAAGAAGCAATTGGATTTGCATCATCAAAATTTGAAGAGGCAAGAATAAAATTAAAATTAGGCGATATTTTAGTATTTACAGGACTATTTAATAAAGCGTTAATTTATTTTTCTCAAATTCAAACACAATTAAAAAATGATGAATTAGGACAAGAAGCGCGTTTTAAAGTTGCACAAACTAGTTATTTTAAAGGCGATTTTACGTGGGCAAAAGCACAATTAAAAATATTAAAAAGTTCTACAACTCAATTAATTGCCAACGATGCGGTTGAGCTGTATTTAATTATTACAGATAATGAACCGGTGGATTCGATTCCGTCTGGATTAACACAATTTGCTAAAGCAGATTTGTTGGCTTTTCAAAACAAAAATCAAGAAGCGATTGAAATTTTATCCGAAATAATTTCAAAGTTCAAAGGACAACCAATTGAAGATGAAGCATTATTTAATCAGGCAAAATTATTTATCAAACAGAAGGAATTTGACAATGCAATCACTAATTTTGAAAAAGTTATTGCGTTAAATCCAGAAGGAATTTTAATTGACGATGCATACTACGAAATGGCAGAAGTCTATGCAAATCATTTGAATAATCAGGAAAAAGCATCTGCGTATTATCAGAAAATAATATTCGATTTTGGTTCAAGTATTTACTTGGTTGATGCCAGAAAAAAATATCGAAAATTTCGTGGAGACGACATTAATTAATACTAAAATAAAAAGAAATGTACATCTATAATGTAACTTTAAATGTTGAAATAAGTGTTCACAACCAATGGCTAACTTGGATAGAAACACACATAAATCAAGTATTAGAAACTGGGCGATTTAGCACAGCAAAATTAACCGAAGTTTTGGTAGAAGAAGAGTTTGGTGCCAAAACATATTCCATACAATTCGCCGCAAAATCTAGAGAAGATTTAGATGCGTATTACAAGATAGACGCAGAAAAATTACGCAGTGAAAGTGCAAAAAAGTTTGGCGATAAAGTTTTGGCTTTTAGAACAGAATTAAAGTTGATTAATGAGTTTTATCCTACTGTTATTAGTAATTAGGTTTAAGTTAAATCAACCAATTTCTCTATTTGTAAACATTGTTGTCCGATTAAAACTATTTACTGAATCTAGTTCAGCACAAGTCCATTTCAGTAACATCAATAAATAGTATAGTTTAACGTCTTTTTTAAATAGTAGCTTGAATTTGGAGTTCACTTTAAAAAGAGAGTTAAATTCAATTTCTATTTTAAAAAATCGCTATTTTTCAGATAGTTAGAATCAAGTCTTGATTCTAAAAGTGACTTGTGCTGAACTGGTTTCAGTAAACGGTCTAGAGTCTTTTATCGGACAACAATGATTTGTAAATGGCAATAGCAAAAATAAATACCATATTTTAACTGTACATTTGTGTATCAATCTTTATAATTAAATGAGCGTAAGAGCCAAAAAACATTTAGGACAGCACTTTTTAACGGATGAAACTATAGCGAAAGATATTGCTGATTCGCTAATTTTAAAAAACTACAACAACATTATTGAAATTGGTCCAGGAATGGGCGTTTTGACCAAATATTTATTAACGGCAAAACAAAAAATTACAGTAATGGAAGTTGATAGAGATTCCGTTGCTTATTTAAAAGATACATTTCCTTTAGAAAATCTTACGCTAAATACAACTCCAGCAGATTTTGAAATTATTGAAGGCGATTTTTTAAAAGTCGATTTATCTCTTTTATTCAAAAAAGAACAAGTAGCAATTATTGGGAATTTCCCTTACAATATTTCTTCTCAAATTGTTTTTAAAGCGATTGAATATAGAGATTATGTTCCCGAATTTGCAGGAATGTTTCAAAAAGAAGTCGCTTTAAGAATTGCAGAAAAAGAAGGCAGCAAAGTGTACGGAATTTTATCTGTGTTAACTCAAGCTTTTTTTGATGTGGAGTATTTATTTACAGTTCCTCCCACGGTTTTTAATCCGCCACCAAAAGTAGATTCTGGCGTAATAAGATTAACAAGAAAAGAGGATTATTCATTACCTGTTGATGAAAAACTATTCTTTAGAGTGGTAAAAACAGCTTTTAATCAACGCAGAAAAATGTTGAGAAGCAGTCTAAAAAGCTTCAATCTTTCAGATTCTTTGAAAGAAGATCCTATATTTACGAAAAGACCAGAACAATTGTCCGTTCAAGAGTTTATTAAACTCACTCAAAAATTAGCAGCAAATGGCATTTGAAATTGATAATGATTTTATAGAAAAAATTGAGTTTTTCATTGAAAATAAAGATGATAAAGCACTTCGTAAATTATTAAATGACGAACATCATGCAGATATTGCCGAAGTTTTAGACGAGTTAAATTTTGACGATTCTGTTTACATCATCAAACTTTTAGACAGCGAAAAAACATCAGAAATTTTAACTGAATTAGATGAAGACGTTCGTGAAAAAATACTTCAAAATTTATCATCCAAAGAAATCGCAGACGAGGTTAGCGAAATGGATACAGATGATGCCGCAGATATTATTGGAGAACTTTCTGAAGATCGCCAACGTCGCGTAATTTCTGCTTTAGAAGACACAGAACACGCCGCAGATATTAAAGAATTATTGTCTTACAAAGACGAAACCGCGGGAAGTTTAATGGCAAAAGAACTGGTAAAAGTATATGAAACTTGGACCGTTGCTGGTTGCTTGCGTAGAATTAGAGGACAAGCAAAAGATGTTACAAGAGTGCACTCTATTTACGTTGTTAATAAGGAAAATAAATTAGTTGGTCGTTTGTCTTTAAAAGATTTGATTGTTGCTAAAAATAATCAAAAAATCGCTGATATTTATATTAAAACGGTAGATTCTGTAAACGTGAATGAATATGATGAAGATGTTGCTAGAATAATGGCAAAATACGATTTAGAAGCCATTCCTGTTGTGGACGATAATAACGTTTTATTGGGTAGAATTACCATTGACGACATTGTAGATGTTATGAAGGTAGAATCAGACAGAGATTACCAAATGGCAGCTGGTTTCTCTAAAGATGTAGAAGCAAATGATACGATTTGGGAGCTTACAAAAGCACGTCTGCCTTGGTTAGTTTTAGCGCTTTTTGGTGGTTTTGTTTCAGTTTCTGTGTTGGGCAGTTTTGATGGTGCAATAGACCGTTTTCCAGAGCTTTTCTTTTTTACGCCTTTAATTGCTGCAATGGCAGGAAATGTTGGCGTACAGTCTTCCGCAATTATTGTTCAAGGTTTGGCAAACGACAGTTTAAAAGGTTCTTTATTTAAACGGTTAATGAAAGAAATTGCGCAAGGTTTATTAAACGGATTTGTTTTAGCCGCGCTGTTAATGTCTGCAGGAATGTTATTTTTGGGTTTTCCTTTAGACTTAGGAATTACAGTTGCTTTATCTTTAGTTTCTGTAATTATTATTGCTTCCATTATAGGAACTTTTATCCCTATCGTTTTGGATGAATGGGGAATTGATCCCGCATTAGCAACTGGTCCATTTATCACCACAAGTAATGATATTTTGGGTATTTTAATTTATTTTTCTATTGCTAAATTGATACTCGGTTTCTAGATTTTTTCTTTGAAGCTATTTCCAGCTTTCCACTATATCTTTTTGCTGAAAGAGCAAAAAGGATGTCGTTTCAATCTGGGCTAAACTTGTTTGCCGAAGTCTTTGATTATTGTCAACTTTCTGAGTCTTTACATTAAAATTAACCCAGAAAGGGTTTGAAACCCTTTCTGGGTTAAAGAAATAAATTATAAAGTATTCAACTTCGAAAACAAATCCCAAAGTACAACACCACAAGTAACTGAAATATTAAGAGAATGTTTGGTTCCTACTTGCGGAATTTCTAAAACCAGATCAGCAGCATTAATCACTTCTTGTTGCACACCTTTTACTTCATTTCCCATCACAATCGCATATTTTTCATCTTTCTTCGGATGAAAAGTATCTAATTTTGTAGAATTTTCTGCCTGTTCAATTGCCAAAACTTTAATGTTTACATCCTTCAATTTCTGAATTACTGAAAGTGTGCTTTCAGCATATTCCCAATCCACAGATTCTGTTGCACCTAAAGCCGTTTTGTGAATATCTTTGTTTGGCGGCGTTGCTGTAATTCCGCATAAATAGATTTTTTCAATCAGAAAAGCATCCGAAGTTCTAAAAACGGAACCAATATTATTTAAACTTCTAATGTTGTCTAAAACTACAATGATTGGTGTTTTATTCCTTTCTTTAAATTGGTCTACAGAAATTCTGTTGAGTTCTATGTTTTTTAGTTTACGCATATTTTAATTCAATATTTAAAGTTTAAAATATTGAATTCTAAACTATTATAAAAAAGTAAATTTATTCAATTAGTAACCCAGAAAGGGTTTCAAACCCTTTCTGGGTTTTCAAAAAGATAAATTACATCATCATTTGATATATAATTTTCAAATTTATGTATCTTTATTTTAGTAAACAATAGATTTTGTTATTTAGAAAATTTGGATTGAGGAATTCTTGGTCGGCAATTCGGTTGGTTTTTCTAACCTTTTGTTTTATAGAAACCTTTGTGAATAAGTTCAGTGTAAACTGCTACTGAATACTGCTTACTAATTTTTATCTTCGCAGTTAACCTAAAACTCAAACCTTGGCAAAATCCAAACCTAAAAAGGTCACTCCTTTAATGAAGCAATACAATGCAATCAAGAATAAATACCCTGATGCAATGTTGCTTTTTCGTGTGGGAGATTTCTATGAAACTTTTGGTGAAGATGCTAAAAAAGCAGCTAAAGTTTTAGGTATAATATTAACCAAACGTGGCGCTGGAAGTGAAACTGAAACTGCGTTGGCTGGTTTTCCGCATCATTCTTTAAATACCTATTTGCCAAAGTTAGTAAAAGCAGGAATGCGAGTGGCAATTTGTGATCAATTGGAAGATCCAAAAATGACCAAAACCATTGTAAAACGTGGCGTAACCGAATTAATTACACCAGGAGTTTCTTTAAATGACGAAGTTTTACAAAGCAAAACAAATAATTTTTTAGCGGCAATTCATTTTGATAAAAAACAACTCGGTATTTCTTTTCTTGATGTTTCTACGGGTGAATTTTTAGTCGCACAAGGAAATGCAGAATACATTGATAAGTTGATGCAAAACTTTAATCCGAGTGAGGTTTTAGTTCAAAAACAAAACAAACAAGCATTTTTAGAATTGTTTGAAAACAGATATTATTCTTTCTATTTAGACGATTGGGTTTTTCAGCCAGAATATGCAAATGAAACCTTACAGAATCACTTTGAAGTAAATACGTTGAAAGGTTTTGGTATTGAAGAATTAAAATACGGAATAATCGCTTCTGGCGCGATTCTATATTATTTATCGGAAACGCAACACAATCAACTAAAACATATTCAATCGATTAGCAGAATTGCTGAAGATAATTATGTTTGGATGGATCGATTTACGATTCGAAATTTAGAATTGTACAATCCCAATTCTATAAACGCAGTCACGCTTTTAGATGTGATTGACAAAACGATTTCGCCAATGGGCGGAAGATTACTAAAACGTTGGTTGGCATTGCCATTAAAGGATTTAAAAGCGATTCAAAATCGACATCAACTAGTGAAATTTTTTATCGATTCAGATGAATTTTCCAAAACGGTTACCTATCAACTGAAACAAATATCCGATTTAGAAAGATTAATTTCTAAAGTGGCAACAGGCAAAGCTTCGCCAAGAGAAATTGTCTTGTTAAAAGATTCTCTAAAAGCGATTTTACCGATAAAGGCATCCGCAGAAAAAAGTAAAAATAAGGATGTAAAAGAGTTAGGAAATCAGTTGCATTCTTGTACAGATTTGATTGAAAAAATCACGCAAACTTTGTTTGATAATTCGCCTGTAAGCATCAATAAAGGAAATGCAATAGCTAATGGCGTTTTACAAGAATTAGATGATTTGCGCGCAATTTCAACGAACGCAAAAGAATATTTAGATAATATGTTGGCTCGTGAAATTGAAAAAACAGGAATTACAAGTTTAAAGATTGCATTTAATAACGTTTTTGGGTATTATATTGAGGTTAGAAACTCACATAAAGATAAAGTTCCGCCAGAATGGAACAGAAAGCAAACCTTGGTTAACGCCGAGCGTTATATTACAGAAGAACTTAAAGAATACGAAAGTAAAATTTTAGGCGCAGAAGAGAAGGTTCAGGTTTTAGAACAAGAAGTTTTCTCTAAATTATTACAATACGTCATTCAGTCTGTAAAAGTTGTACAAGAAAACGCGCAAATTATTGCAAAAATCGATTGTCTTTTATCGTTTTCAAAATTAGCAATTGATAATAATTATGTAAGACCAATTTTAGATGAAAGTACCGATTTAGACATTAAAAATGGGCGTCATCCTGTTATTGAAAAACAATTGCCAATTGATGAAGTTTATATTGCAAATGATGTTGTCTTGAATAGAAATCAGCAACAAATAATTATGATTACTGGACCAAATATGTCTGGTAAATCGGCTATTTTAAGACAAACTGCGCTAATTGTGTTGTTGGCGCAAATGGGCAGTTATGTACCTGCACAAAATGCAAAAATTGGGATTGTAGATAAAATTTTTACACGCGTTGGAGCAAGCGATAATATTTCGATGGGCGAATCTACGTTTATGGTAGAAATGAATGAAACAGCTTCTATCTTAAATAATATTTCTGAACGTAGCTTGGTTTTATTAGATGAAATTGGTCGTGGAACTTCTACATATGACGGAATTTCAATTGCTTGGGCGATTGCAGAATATTTGCATGAACATCCATCACAAGCAAAAACATTATTCGCTACACATTATCACGAATTAAATGAAATGACTTCCACTTTTGAGCGAGTTAAAAACTTTAATGTTTCGGTAAAAGAATTAAAAGACAACATTATTTTTCTACGAAAACTAGTTTCTGGAGGAAGCAATCATAGTTTTGGAATTCATGTGGCAAAGTTAGCAGGAATGCCAAACTCTGTAATCCACAGAGCGAATAAAATATTGGCTCAACTAGAAAAAAACAACAAAAATGCCGAAGTAAAAGACGTATTAAAACAAGCACAGCATGAAGACATGCAATTAAGCTTTTTTCAATTGGATGATCCTTTATTAGAAAATATTAGAGACGAAATTTTAGCGACTAATATTGATACGTTAACTCCGATTGAAGCGTTGATGAAATTGAATGAGATTAAACGGATGTTGGTTAAGAAGTAATTTATAAATGTAAATTCTTTCTGTACTTTAGACTAAAAAAAATGGTGATGTATATTGTCATCAATAAAATAATAGAATTTAAGAATATTTTAAAAGAGAATATCAAAAAACTTTCTCAATTACCATTTTCCTTTTTTATATCTTTGCAGTCAAATAAACACACTAGTGGGCACAATTTTTTTATTTATTGGTTTTCCAGAAATGGTTGTCGTAGGGTTGCTTGTGGTTTTAGTTTTTGGCGCAGATAAAATTCCTGAAATTGCACGTGGTTTAGGGAAAGGAATTCGTCAAATGAAAGATGCTACTGCAGACATAAAGCGAGAAATTAACGACACGGCTTCACGTCACAAATTAGATACAGATATTGCGAAAGATGTAAACAAAGAAGTAAACGACATCAAACAAAATATTGACGATTTTACTGGTCCAATAAAACGGAATAAGTAATTTATTCTGAACTAGTTTCAGAATCTCAATTACATAAATCCTAAAGCTTATTAAAAGCAGAAACAGGTTCTTCAGCTTAACGAGGTAAAATATATCTATTTTACTCTGCTAATCGTTAAACCATCACGTATTGGCAGTAATACGCTTTCAACTCTTTCATCTGTATTTAAGAGTTTATTATATGCTAAAAGTGCTTTTGTGTCTTTGTCTTTCGGGTTTAATTCCTCTACTACTTTACCATTCCACAACACATTATCAGACAAAATAATTCCGCCAACATTCATTTTATCAATTATTAAATGAAAATAATTTATGTAGTTGCTTTTATCTGCATCAATAAAAACTAAATCAAATTTCTCATTAATAGTTGGAATTATCTCTAACGCATTCCCAACAAACGTTTTTATCTGATTTTTGTATCCCGATTTTTCAAAATATTTCTGTTGCAATTCTTGTAATTCTTCGTTTTTATCGATTGTAAAAATTGTTCCATTTTTAGAAATTCCTTCAGCAAAACACAACGTAGAATATCCTGTAAAAGTGCCTATTTCTAAAATAGTCTTCGGGTTAATTAATTTCGTTAAAATAGATAAAACACGTCCTTGATACGCGCCACTTATCATTCTTGGATTCATTACTTTTTGCCAGGTTTCTTTACTTAATTCTTGTAGTATTTTTGGCTCTTGCTGCGAATGTTTCACAACGTAATTATCAATTTTTCCTGGAAGAAAGTGCATCTAATTTAGATTGTTGGATTACTAGATTATCGGATTTATAAAACTTAAAAAATAATGAATCCTATTGTAGAATTTGTTTTTCTAATGCTATTCTTAACTTTTCTTTGTCCTTTTCTGTTAAAATATAGTGTTTTTTATCACATATCATTTTTTTGTTTCCTTTAATAAAAACAGATAATAAAATATTGTGTTTGGTATATAATCTGCAAATTTTACATCGAGTAAAATGAATGTATAGCATTAACTTTTCCCTTATGCTAGATTCATTGTATTGACTTTTGTCACAAATAGTTGCGGCTTCATCACATGTTATTTTAAATAATCTCATTTTGCTATTTATTAAACCAATTGTCTTCCATACATTTTTGCAATTGAATTCTTGCTCTGTGGATAATTACCCATAAATTTGACGCAGTAATATCTAACTCCTTACAAATTTCTTCGGTTTCAAAATCTTGAATTGTTTTTAACCGAAAAACCATCGCATATTTTTCTGGCAGTTTATTAATACAACGCTCTAATTGATTTTTTAACTCCTCATTTTCTATGTCTTTTTCTGATGCATTCTCCCAACTTTGTGGCACTCTTTCTTCTAGCCAATTCCCTTCATTTTCGCCATCATTATAAAAATCCATTCTAACTTCTGCTTTTCCTTTTTTAGAATTTATTTTTCGATAATAATCAATAATCTTTCGTTTTAAAATAGAAACCAACCAGGTTCTTTCTGTTGCTTCGCCTTTAAAATTTTTGGCAGATTTTAATCCAGCAAAAAAAGTATCTTGGACCAAATCTTTAGATAAATCGGCATCATTAACACGAGTAATTGTATAATTAAAAAGATAATCTGCGTACAAGTCAATCCATTTAGTTGGATCTAAAGTATGTTTTTCGGTTTCTAACATTCGTATTTTAAGAGAGGTTCAAATATACCTTTATTTTTTTTCTGATAATTATAAATTTATCGAACTTAAAAAATCAATCGAATGAGTTTTTGTATTTTTACCACACTTTAAATAAAATAAAATGTCTGCAGCAAAAAAAGAATACAAACGAGTAACGGTAAAAACATTAACAGAAATGAAAGCCAATAAAGAGAAAATCTCTATGTTAACAGCATACGATTTTACGATGGCAAAAATTGTTGATGGCGCAGGAATTGACGTAATTCTAGTTGGCGATTCTGCAAGTAACGTAATGGCGGGCCATGAAACTACGTTGCCAATTACGTTAGATCAAATGATTTACCATGCAAGCTCTGTTGTACGTGCAATAAACAGATCTTTGGTTGTGGTAGATTTACCTTTTGGAAGTTACCAATCTGATCCAAAAGAAGCGTTGCGTTCTGCGATTAGAATTATGAAAGAAAGCGGCGGGCATTCCATAAAATTAGAAGGCGGACGAGAAGTAAAGGAATCGATAAAACGGATTTTACACGCCGGAATTCCGGTGATGGGACATTTAGGATTAACACCACAATCTATTTACAAATTCGGAACCTACACCGTTCGTGCAAAAGAAGAAGAAGAAGCAGATAAATTATTAGAAGATGCGTTATTATTGGAAAGAATTGGTTGTTTTGCGCTTGTTTTAGAGAAAGTACCTGCAAAATTAGCACAGAAAGTTGCGGAAAGTTTAACGATTCCTGTAATCGGAATTGGAGCAGGAAATGGTGTTGATGGTCAAGTTTTAGTAACGCATGACATGATTGGAATGACGCACGAATTTCAACCCCGTTTTCTAAGAAGATATTTAGATTTGTATTCAGAAATGACTGGTGCTTTTCAGCAATATAGTAAAGATGTGAAATCTGGCGATTTTCCTAATGAAAAGGAGCAATATTAATAGCCCATCCTAACCTTCCAAAAGGGAAGGAACAGTTGGATGATAAATAATTTAAAATTATAATATTTTTTTAAATAAATTCTATGTAGTCAATGTTTCTATATGGTAAATTAAACCACTATGAACTTGAAGTCCATAGGTTTTTTTAACAGACTAAAAGTCTGTTTTGTTCGTGAAATGAATAGTATATCATTTGCGTGCGCTTTTAGGAAACAAATTGATTCGTGTAAACTCGTGTAATTCGTGGCGAAAATTTTTAGAAGCTAAAGCGAGATGCACTAAAATAAATCCTTTTAACTATAACTGAGACCAATAAAAGCATAATTCAAATGAAAATCCTACATTTAGATTCCAATCACCCGTTATTATTACATCAATTAAAACACTTTGGTTTTGAGAACGATGAAGATTATATTTCTTCAAAATCAGAAATTGAAGCTAGAATTCATTTGTATGATGGAATTATTATTAGAAGTCGTTTTTCTATCGATAAAAATTTCCTCGAAAAAGCAATTAACTTAAAATTTATTGGACGAGTTGGCGCTGGTTTAGAAAATATAGATTGTGATTTTGCAATCAAAAAAGAAATCGAATTAATTGCAGCTCCAGAAGGAAATAGTAACGCCGTTGGTGAACATTCTTTGGCTTTATTGCTATCGCTTTTTAATAAAATTAATAAAGCCGATAAAGAAATTAGAAAAGGAAAATGGTTGCGCGAAGAAAATCGCGGAATGGAATTAGATGGCAAAACTGTTGGTTTAATTGGGTATGGAAATATGGGAAAATCCTTCGCAAAGAAACTACGTGGATTTGATGTTTCTGTCTTGTGTTATGATATAAAACCAAATGTTGAAGATGAAAATGCCAAGCAAGTTTCTTTAGCCGAATTCCAAGAAAAAGTGGATGTGATTAGTTTGCACACTCCACAAACTCCAATGACAAGAAATATGATAAATGCTGATTTTATCAACAAGATTGAAACAAATTTTTGGTTGATAAATACAGCAAGAGGAAGTGCTGTAAATACGCAAGACTTGGTTTATGCACTCAAAAAAGGAAAAATTTTAGGAGCCGGTTTAGATGTTTTGGAATATGAAAAAGCATCTTTTGAAAACCTTTTTGCTAATGAAAATTTGCCAGAAGCTTTTCAATATTTAATCAATTCAGAGAAAGTTATTTTGAGTCCGCATGTTGCTGGTTGGACCATTGAAAGCAAAGAAAAATTGGCGCAAACCATTGTAAATAAAATTAAAGATAAATTTTATTAAAGTAATTTTGATAGTTTTAGCATGAAGTGCTTTAAAAAATAATAGTAGTAATATGCTACCAATTTAAAAATTATTTTTTAGTATTAAATATCTTTGATCAATCAATTCGAACATTAATCTCCTCTATGGAAGAAATTATCCAAAAACAACTTAATAGTGTAGCAACTATATATAATGACAAGTTGCTTCCTGCTTTTTTTAACAAAATTACAATCCATCATGAAGCAGTGTCTTAAATTGAGTCGCTTCAAAAAAGACCAATTGCTACTAAACCACCCTTCACTGAAAGTGCAGGGATTTACTAACCCGGACTGAAAGTCCTCCTTTACTCATTCAAGTATGAAATCTGTATTGTCATTACTGTCCTTTTTTCTATGATGTTCTAAATAGTCATTGGCCATCTTGTCTGTGATATTCCCACTATTCCAAACCCCATAACCACTCGCCCAAAAATGATTACCCCTTTATCGCTTTTTCAGAACGGGAAATTCCTGCTGAAGTCTGCGAGATGAACGACCTTTTAAACGCTTAACCACAGAGCTTATATTTAATTTGGGAGCACACTTTATATGCATATGGATGTGATCTACACTAACAACTCCTTTAATATCTTGATTCCCTGAGCTTCCCAAACCTGTATCAAAAGCTACCTACATCGAGATTGTATATCTCCTTGAAGAACTTTATACCTATCTTTTGGCGACCAAACAATATGACAAGTCAAACGACTTACTGTATGCGAACCTTTTCTTATATTTGAACTCATAAATGCGAAGGTATAAATTTTTTCGCATCACTAAAGTTCTGCAATGAAATTGCAGGGTTTTAAACCCTAGTTTGAGACCAATAAAAATTAAAAATTTATGAAATTACTTACAGAATTCCCAACAGAAACATTAATCTTGTTATTCTTAATTGTCACTTTTTTACAGTCTGGATTTGATAAACTCATAGATTGGAAAGGCAACGTTTCGTTTATTACTGATCATTTTAAAAATTCTCCATTACAAAAAGGCGTTCCACTTTTATTAGCAATTATTTTATTTCTAGAAATTATTGCTGGAATTTTAATGCTAATCGGAATGTATCAATTAGCGAATTCTGGAAATACAGAAATGGCATTATACGGAGTTATACTTTCTGCATTAACTTTAATCTTTTTATTAGTTGGTCAACGATTGGCAAAAGATTATGCTGGCGCAATGTCTTTGGCTGTTTATTTTATAATTACCATTTTGGGTGTTTATTTATTGAAATAATAAATACTTATAGAAATTCAATTTACTATCAATTATATTGATTAGAAAACTCCCTAAAACAACTGTTTTAAGGGGTTTTATTTTTTTGACCAGTTTGTTCTATGTTTTCGGGTGAAATCTCTAATCAAATGTGATTTAAATCGATTTTTACTTGTTTTTTATCACATAAATCAGAGAAGAATATTCAGAAGTCTGTTTTGCTTTTAAATTTGATTGAAATCCAATCCAAAAAGATTTCATCGGATTCGATTTTCCAGTTTTATATTTTTCGCTTAATAAAGAAACATAATACGCATCATATTTCATTGGAAGCGTTTTTTCAACGTCTAGATTTACTTCAGAAAATAATTTCTGAATCGATTCTTGAGAGAAATGAAATAAATGTCTTGGCACATCAAAAGCTGCCCAAAATTGTTTGTAGTGTTTTGCATCGTAACTTTTAAAATTCGGAACCGCAATAATCAATCTTCCGTTTTCTTTTAATAGCGATTTTAATTGTTTTATATATTCTGATAAATTTCTGACATGTTCTAAAACATGCCACATGGTAATTACATCAAATTTTTTTTCCTCGTAAAATGATATATTTTCTTCTAAAATAATATTTTTTTCTTGAGCAAAATTTCTTGCTTTTTGACTCGGTTCTGTTCCGAAAATTTTCCAGTTATTTTCTGAACATACTTTTAAAAAATTACCTGTTCCTGCTCCAATATCTAAAATACTTTTTTCATCAATTTGAAAAGAATTTATTAGTTTTAATTTATTGTGAAGCGCTCGTTTTTTTACAATTTGATATACTTTATCAATAAACGATTTTTTGCTATCCGTATGCGAAATATAATTTTCACTTTCATAATACCTTTCCAAATTAAAAGGAATTGGAGTGGTCACTAAAAAATCATATTCTTTATTTAATTTCACTTCATATGTTTCTCCCGAAACCGTAAAATCTTTGCAACTTAAAAAAGGTTTTAAATTTTGATAAAACCGATTCTCTTCTTTCATTCTAATGTAGTTTTAAAAATTGTTCCACAAGGAACATAACCCTTTTTGATCTTATTTTTCTAAAAATTATTATCTCGTAAATTACAATTTCAAATTTATTAAACCCACGTTTTACATCTTCAATAAAACATAATTTGATTCTTAAAAAAACATAATTTAGTACAATTGCAAAATCTTTTTTTAAATAATGTTTAATTTTAAGAATCCTGTCAAATTAAATAATTCTATTTGTTTTGGTAGAATTCTATTTCGTAATATGTTGAATCTATAAATTGTTCCACAAGGAACATTGTAAATTATTTGTGTTTTCCGATTGAAATTATCTCCCCATATAAACCAGCAAAACAGAAATATCACTTGGTGATACTCCACTTATTCTACTCGCTTGAGAAATAGTAACTGGTCTAATTTTGTTTAGCTTTTGACGTGCTTCTGTAGAAATAGAGAAAACCTTTTCATAATCAAAATGAGAAGGAATTTTTAAATTTTCCAAACGATTTAATTTGTCTGCGTTGTTCTTTTCTTTTTCAATATAACCAGCGTATTTTACATGAATTTCAGTTTGCTCAATGACATCTTTTTCAATCTTATTGTCTATTAAAAAATCTGATAAAGCTGTAATGTTTGTAAAATCTTCAAAGCTTAATTGTGGTCTAGAAGCAACTTTTATCATCTTCATAGATTGAGAAACCAAGGCTAAACTCTTCGGCTCAAGAATTGCATTTAACTCATCTTTAGGCACACTTAAATTAGTTATAAAATCTATCAATAATGCAGTTTTATCCTTTTTACGAATTACATTATCGTATCGTTCTTGCGAAGCCAAACCTAAATGAAAACCAATTTCTGTTAAACGTAAATCTGCATTATCTTGTCTTAATAGCGTTCTATATTCTGCACGAGACGTAAACATTCTGTAAGGCTCTTCTGTTCCTTTTGTGATTAAATCATCAATTAAAACAGCAATATAAGCTTCGTTTCTTTTTAAGATAAATGGCTGTTTATTCTGTGTTTTTAAAGCCGCATTTATACCTGCCATTAATCCTTGCGCTGCCGCTTCTTCATAACCTGTTGTTCCATTTATTTGTCCTGCAAAAAATAAATTTTCAATTAATTTCGTCTCTAAAGAATGTTTTAATTGAGTTGGCTGAAAATAATCATACTCAATTGCATAGCCATATCTTAAGAATTTTACATTCTCAAAACCCGCTACAGAACGTATTGCTTTGTCTTGAATATCTTCTGGCAAAGAAGTCGAAAATCCGTTTACATACATTTCCACAGTTGTCCAACCTTCTGGTTCTACAAAAATTTGATGTTTATCTTTGGATGCAAAACGATCTATCTTATCTTCAATAGACGGACAATATCTTGGTCCGGTGGATTGAATTCTACCATTAAACATTGGCGAGCGATCAAAACCTTCTCGCAACAAATCATGAACATTAATATTTGTATGCGTTAACCAACAAGAACGTTGTTTCGTTAATGGTTTTATATTTGGTAAATAGGAGAATTTCTCCGGATGTTCATCACCTGGCTGCTCTTCCATTTTAGAATAATCTAAAGATCGTCCATCAACTCTTGGTGGCGTTCCAGTTTTCATTCTTCCAGACTCAAAACCTCTAGAAACTAAATCTTCAGTAATTCCTGTTGAAGCACTTTCTCCTGCTCTACCTCCACCAAACGTTTTTTCTCCAATATGGATTAATCCATTTAAAAAAGTTCCTGCAGTTATAATTACAGTTTTAGCTTTTATTTCTAAACCTAAAGCTGTTTTTACACCAATAATTTTATTACCGTCAAATAATAATCCATTTACAGAGTCTTGGTAAAAATCTAAATTTTTAGTCTGCTCTAGCATAGTTCTCCAACAGTCAGAAAATTGCATTCTGTCAGATTGTGCTCTAGGACTCCACATTGCGGGCCCTTTAGATTTGTTAAGCATTTTAAATTGTATTGCAGTTTTGTCTGTTACAATTCCGCTATAACCGCCAAGCGCATCAATTTCTCTTACGATTTGTCCTTTTGCAATTCCGCCCATTGCAGGATTACAGCTCATTTGTGCAATGTTCTGCAAATTCATGGTAATTAATAATGTATGCGCGCCCATGTTAGCACTTGCTGCTGCTGCTTCACTACCTGCGTGACCACCACCAACTACAATTACATCAAATACTGTTGAAAATAAACTCATATTTTATCGTTCCACGTGAAACTATCTATTTATTAATTTGATTTTTAGTTATTTAAAAGAAATAAAGCATCATTTTCTTTCTTTCTCATCAATTCTTTTTGCTCATTAGATTTGTCTTTAATTCCCATATAATGCAAAACACCGTGAATCATAACACGATTCATTTCTTCTTCCAAAGAAACTTTAAATTCAGTTGCATTTTCTTTAACTCTATCTACAGAAATAAAAATATCTCCGGCAATTTCTTTGCCCATAGTATTGTCAAAACTAATAATATCTGTTAACGTATCATGTTGTAAAAACTCGATATTCAATTTCAACAAATATTCGTCATCACAAAAAATATAATTTATTTCTCCGAGTTCAAAATTTTCTGCAATAATTATATTCTCAATCCAAGCCGATAATTTTTCTTCATTAGAAATTTCAAAATCCGTTTCGTAATTAAATGTTATCATTCGATTGTGATCAATGGTTCAGAAAAATACTCCTGCACTTTCTTTTTATAATTCTGTTGCAAAGGTAATGATTGTCTATTTAAAATTTCTATTTGATTATAAAACAACTTTTTAAATTCTAATTCCTTTATTTTTTGTCTTTCTAGGTCTTGTAAGCTACTTTTTGCTTTTCTTTCCTTGTCTTCTCCTTGCTCTAAAAATGCTTTATCTAATTTTAATAATTGATACTCGAGCTTTTGCATATTTTGTAATATTTGAACGTTAAATCCTTTTTCAAGTATTTCATTTTCTAATTCTTCCATAGTTTTTAAAGCACGCTTTGCATTTCCATTTGCTGGTTTGCCCGTTTCTTTCTCTTGTTTAAAAATTGCTTCTTGAAGCTGCTGTCTTAAAATGCTTTGCTCTTGATAAATTTTGTACAATTGCCCGTTAAAATCTTCATTTTCCTCATTTCCTCCTACACCACTTTTACCATCTTTGCCATTTTCACCTTTCCCCCCAGATTTTCCATCTTTCTCTTTTTCTCCAGGTTTTTTTCCTTCATTTTTAGTTCCTTTCTGCATCTTTTCACTCAAACCTTTTTGCTTTTCAATCAAATCCGGCAAACTAAACTCTTTTTCTCCACTTTTCCCTTTTCCTTTAGACATGGACATAGAATTCTTCATATTATTTAAAATAGTACTCAAATAATCTGCTAGACTATTTGCTCCAGTCATCACGTAACGCTGATTAGAAATTCCTATAGAAAAATTACTTTCAGAAAAATTCTCTAAAGATTCATCCAAATTATAATGGACTGATGCCAAATCATCATTTATTTTTGCTGATATTTTTGGCAAACGCATTGATAAAACATACAAACTATCATCAATATGTTCAAAATATGTTTTTATTTGATTTTGCTTTTTCAAGTCTTTCCCGAAATCTGGATGCGAAGAAGATATTTCACCAAACTTATTCATTAACACCTCTTGCTTGAATGAAAAAGTAACTAAATTTTCTAATATTTTGCGCAAATCATCCATATTTTCTTCTATTGAATCGCCTTCCAATTCCAGCAATGATTGCTGCATTTTAGCACTCATTTCTTTCATCTTTTCGGATGATTTCTTCTGATTCTTTTTAGCTTCACTTTGCTTTTTTTCGGATGAGTTGTTCATTGCTTTTTCTTGTGCTTCTTTTGCAGCTTCTTTTTCATCTTCAACATCTGGCAATTCCATTGGCTCTTTTAACCTCTCATTGTCTTTTTCTAATTCTTCTAACTCTTTTTCAATATCTTTAAAATCGGCATTAATTTCTTTTTGATTTTCTAAAGATTTCTCTTCACTTTTGGATATACTATCTTGTTTCTTTGCTAACTCTTCTAATTTGTTAGCAATTTGCATTGTTTTTTGTTCAATATAAAAACGTTTTGTCAATTCTAAAATTCGCTCTAAACTTCTTTCTTTTTGTTTGTTTTGGGCAGCTAATTCTTTCGATTTTTGAAGTAAATCTTCTTTATTCAGTTTTTCTGCCATTTTTTGAATCTCATCCAATAGCTTTTGTTGCTTGTCTAACTTTTTTAATTCTTCAATACGTTTCTTTAATTCTTCTTTTTTGTCTTGAAGATTTTGACTTTCTTCTTGTTTTTCACTCAAGTTTTCTTGCAGTTTCTCTGTCTGCTCTTTCATCATATTTTGATATTGCTCTTGTCGTTTTATAAAATTTTCAACTTTCTTTTGATCATTAAAATTAATGTTTTTCTTATTCTGTAATTCATTCTGAATTTTCTCCAACGCAACCTTTTGTTTCTTTTGCTGCTGTATCGAATTTTCTAAACTGTTGATTGTATTTCTCTGTTCTTTCAATAATTCTTCGTCAATTTCTTGTATTGTTTTTTGACGATAATTAAATTTTTTACTCAACGCTTTTTTACTTCCATTAACGCCGTCATTATCAAAAACCTGAAAAAACATTTCGTAGTTAATTCCGTCTTTTAAAATTAATCCATCCGGAAAATTATAAAAAAAGGTTTGAATATTTTCTTTCGATGTTACTAATGTATAAAATTGCTGACTTTCTGGCGAATTTTCATTATAATAAACAAATTGTAACTTGCTAATTCCGTAATCATCAGATATTTGACCAGCAAATTGCGCCGTTCCACGAGTAATACTATCAATATTTGACTTTACTAGAATAGACGGAAAAGCATCTTTTGTAACATTTATCGAAAATGGTAAATTCTCGTAATCTTTCAAAACTTTGTTTGATGATGAAATCTGATAACTTACATCCTCTCTAACCTTTTTTGAATACTCAAAAATTCCTTTTTTATCCGATGAAAAAATGTATCTTTCATTATTGCTAATAAAAGAAATCGCATCCGTCTGATTTGCTAAAACATTCCATATGATTTTTGTTCCTTCTGGAACAATTGTATTTCCAGTATTTGAAATGGTTTCACTTTGTTTGCCGATGTAACTTGGATATTCCAAAAGCATAGAAACAGCAGAAATTGTTGGCGTTTTAATCACGTCAATTCTAAAATCTTTTGATTCAACTCCGTTTGATTCTAAATAAAATTCCGTTGGAAAATTCACTTCAGAAAAAGTGTACGAAAATGTCCCGTCTTGATTGTTTTGCAAGAAATATTGTTGGTCTTCGAACACTATTTTTGCTTGATCTGGAATAACACTTCCTTCGGTTTTTATCGAAATGGTGAACGGTTTTCCTTCAATTACTTCTAACTTTTCATTTGTGATAAAAAAGGTAAAAGGGGCTGGCGGATTATATGCTATTTTATAATTTACAACCCGATTTAAACTTTCGGTAAATAATCCCTTATTACCTGATATTAATGTAATTAACCAAATTAAAACCGGAACAAATGCATATTTTAAATATTTAGAATTTTGCTTAAAATCGATTGCTTTTACAAACGGAATTGGTTGTAATTCCATTGCTTTTTGGTCGATACTAGCTAAAATTAAATCTGATTGACTGTTCTCTTCTTTGAGCTGTAAAATATTTAATAACTTGTCTTTGACTTCTGGAAAATGATTCCCAATAATTTTTGAAGAATCTTTATAAGAAATCTGATTTTGTAAACCAATTAATTTAAAAATCGGAAGAAAGATAAAGCGAATTAGAAGAAAAACTTCGACTGCAATAAAAATCCAAAACAAAAATGTTCTTGCGGTTGGTCTCAACCATAGAAAATATTCAAGAAACAGCGTAAAGAAAAAGTATAAAAATCCTAAAGAAAAAAACAAAATTGTTCCTTTTATTAATTCATTCGTATAATACTTTACGATGAATTGACGAATTTTCCGTTCTATCTCTTTATAACTTCCCATAACAACTAATAAAAATACTATTTTTGAATTGATTTGACTTCAAAAAATTGTTAAAAGCGTTTATAACTATTTATATATTAAAAATTAAAACTATTTAATACTTCAACTATACAACCAAACCCAGAAAGGGTTTGAAATCCTTTCTGGGTTATGAATCTATCCAATAAAAATGTTCTTTATTCTAGTTTTTCTTCTCTTTTTTAAAAACTATCTTTACGACTTCAAAATAATATCAAAAATGGAATCAAATATTCGTGTTCGTTTTGCACCAAGCCCAACTGGCCCTTTACATATTGGTGGCGTTAGAACTGCTTTATACAACTATCTTTTTGCAAAAAAATACAATGGAACTTTTATCTTACGGATAGAGGATACAGATCAAACACGTTATGTGGAAAATGCAGAACAATACATTATTGATGCTTTAGAATGGTGTACTATTCCGTTTGATGAAGGTTCGAATAAAAACGAAAAATTTGGTCCATACAGACAATCAGAACGCAAAGAAATTTACAAAGAGTACGCCGATAAATTAATCGAAAATGATTATGCATACTATGCTTTTGATACATCCGAAGAATTAGATGAAGAAAGAAAACGTCACGAAAAAGAAGGAAAAACTTTTATTTATAACTGGCATAATCGTGAAAAAGGAAGATTGATAAATTCATTAGTTTTATCTGCAGATGAAGTGCAAAAACGAATGAACAATGATGAGAATTATGTCATCCGTTTTAAAACTCCGCGAGACGAAACATTGCAAATGGAAGATGAAATTCGTGGTAAAATTTCTATCGAAACAAATACTTTAGACGATAAAGTTTTGTTTAAAAGTGACGGAATGCCAACCTACCATTTAGCAAATATTGTGGACGATCATTTAATGGAAATTTCTCACGTAATTCGTGGTGAAGAATGGTTACCTTCAATGCCTTTGCACATTTTATTGTACAAAGCTTTTAATTGGACCGCACCAAAATTTGCACATTTACCCTTGATTTTAAAACCAGTTGGAAAAGGAAAATTAAGCAAGCGTGATGGTGATCAATTAGGTTTTCCTGTATTTCCATTAGAATACAAGAATGAAGAAACCGGAGATATTTCTCGCGGATACAAAGAAGACGGTTATTTTGCGGATGCATTTATAAATATATTGGCCTTCTTGGGGTGGAATCCTGGAACGGAGCAAGAAATTTTTTCTTTAGAGGAATTAATTGCTGCTTTCGATTTAAAACGCGTAAGCAAATCTGGTGCAAAATTTAATCCTGATAAAGCAAAATGGTTTAATCAGCAATACATGCAGACTAAAAAAGATGCTGAATTGACTGAATTGTATTTATCAATTTTATCTGATAAAGGAATTACAAAAGACAAAGAATATGTTCTAAAAGTGGTTTCATTAATTAAAGAACGTGCAGTTTTTGTTCACGATTTCTGGGAATTATCCGATTTCTTTTTTGTTGCTCCATCGGAGTTTGACGAAAAAGCAAGTAAGAAAAACTGGAAAGATGATACGGCTGAAGTTATGCACCAATTAATTGCAGAACTTCAAAAAATTCAAGATTTTTCATCAGAAAATACAGAAACAGAAATTAAAGCTTGGATAACGAATAAAGAAATAGGTTTTGGTAAAGTTATGCAACCACTTCGTTTAAGTTTGGTTGGCGCTTTAAAAGGACCTCATTTGTTTGATATTATGGCAATGATTGGAAAAAAAGAAACAATTAAGAGAATTAAAAACGCTATTGAACTCATCAAATAACACCTTAAAAACATCTTTTTTTACACTTTTTCTGTTGATTAACTAAGCAATTTTTTCATAAGTTGTAAATTATGGAAAGCTTACGGAAATCAAACGATTCTTTTAAGTTTAGAGGTTCTGTAAAGTTAGATTTTGATCTTAATAAGAATGGTAATATTGCAATAGAACTGACTAATGAATTGCTAATTCAATATGTTTTTGGGAAAACTAAATTGCTTTTTGTAAGCGATTTTAGTTTTAAAAAACTAACCGGAAATCAATATAACTATAAAAATTTATACTTCACCTCTACTTTTACGTTTCAAAAATACGCATTTCCTATTTTTAAAATTCCGTAGGAAAAATATTAACTAAAAAAAGCATTTTTCTATACGTTTTAAAATTTAACTTATAATAAACGTTTTAAAGGTGTTTGTCATCAATATATAACTCATGATTTTCAGTATCTTTACAGAACACTAAATTTTAAGAAGATGCCATATATATTTATTATTATTTTTATTGGAGCAATTTTGCTATTTGCCTCCTTTTTTATTGTAAAGCAGCAAAGCGGAGCGATTATAGAGCGTTTTGGAAAATTTCATAGTATTCGTCAATCAGGATTGCATTTAAAAATTCCGCTTGTAGATAAAGTTTCAGGAAGATTAAGTTTAAAAATTCAGCAATTAGATGTAATTATTGAAACCAAAACATTGGATGATGTTTTTGTAAAATTAAAAGTTTCTGTCCAATATAAAGTAATTTCTGAAAAAGTGTACGATGCTTTTTACAAATTAGATTATCCTCATGATCAAATTACATCTTATGTTTTTGATGTGGTAAGAGCAGAAGTTCCAAAAATGAAATTGGATGATGTTTTTGTTAAAAAAAATGACATTGCAATTGCTGTAAAATCAGAATTAAACGATGCAATGATGGAATATGGTTACGATATTATTAGAACTTTAGTTACTGATATTGATCCAGATCCTCAAGTAAAAATTGCAATGAACAGAATTAATGCTGCTGATAGAGAAAAAACTGCAGCACAATATGAAGGTGATGCACAACGTATTTTAATTGTAGAGAAAGCAAAAGCAGAAGCAGAAAGCAAGCGTTTACAAGGACAAGGTATTGCAGACCAACGTAGAGAAATTGCACGAGGTTTAGAAGAATCTGTAGAAGTATTAAATAAAGTGGGAATTAATTCGCAAGAAGCATCTGCTTTAATTGTAGTTACTCAACATTATGATACACTGCAATCTATTGGACAACATACAAATAGTAATTTAATTTTAATGCCAAATTCTCCACAAGCTGGAAGCCAAATGTTAAACGATATGGTTGCAAGTTTTACGGCAAGTAATCAAATTGGTGAAGCAATGAAAAACCAAAGAGAAAAAGACGAATAATTAGAAATAAAACCGCTTTGCTTGTATAAGAAAGAAACAAGAATTGATTTTAACTTGTTAATAAGCGTAGAAAGGTTTGAATATCAATTTTTTTAAATCGTTGATTATCAAATAATATCTTAAATAACAAACCTTTTAATTTTCTCTTTAAAACAACAAAGCGACTGAAAATTTTCAGTCGCTTTGTTGTTTTATCTAATTAAAAAAGTAAATTAAGATTTCTTATCTTCTACTTTTTCTTCGTTTTCCTCTTTAGAAGCGTTTTTGAATTCTTTGATTCCGCTTCCTAAACCTTTCATTAATTCTGGAATTTTTCTACCTCCAAACAGAAGTAAAACAACAACAACAATTAAAATGATTGATGTTGGTCCAGGCATTGCTAAAAAAATATTTAAAGTATTCATTTTATTTTAATTTAAAGTACAAAGATACAAAAGGTTTTAATTAATTGTATTAATTTCTTTTCTTGATAATTCCGCCAGCAACTTTACCTTCTTCTATAATTTCTGGATTTCCCTTATAAAAGATAGAACCTCCAAAATTCACTTTTGCACTTAATTTTTTACCAGAGTTTATTTCTGCTTTTGCGCCAGTTCCTGCAAATGCTTTCGTTTCTTCAGAAACTTGTAATGCAAAACCAGAATAAATACCGTACAAATCTAAATCTACTTCTTGCGTATTTGCACTACCTGTTAGTTTAATATTTCCGCCAGATGAAGCTCTTACTTTCAAATAATTTACGCTTATAGTTAAATTGATAAACGCTTTCTCTTGCGCATTTACTTCTAATCTGTCTTGTTTTATATTTTTCCCTGTAATTGTAGCATTTTCATTAGAATCTATTACATCAAGATTTTTAAAATATACTTTTACAATCGCTTTGCCATCGGCAGAAACTTCTGGAAATGTCATGGAAATTTTTAAAGTACCATTTACGTTTTTGAACTTTACTTTTTCTGATTTTTCTCCAGTGATTTCTATCTTTTGTTCATCAGAATTTATGAGTTCAACTTCAATTCCGTTATACACTTTTACAACATTGAAATCGCCTACATTATTCGTGACTTTTGTCTGTGCTGACGCTATAATTGTGAAAAGCATCAAACTTAAAATTATGACTTTTTTCATGGTTTTTTAATTGGTTAGTACGTGTAAATCAATAATTATACCATTATAAGGGCTTTATGTTGTTTTTATTGTCATTAGGTTAATAAATATTTACAAAATAGATATTTATGTTTGTTTAAAAAATTAATACATAGACACAGAGAAAGCACATAGGTTTTTGAGTTTTAAAAAAACATTCAAAAGCAATTAAACTCTGTACCTTCTATGATTTCTATGTGTTAAAAAACCTTTTTTAGTCTTCAATTAAACCAAAATCCATCTGCTTTCTTTCTAAATCTGTGTGTTTTACTTGAACTTTAACTTCATCACCCAATTGGTATTTCTTTTTAGTTGATTGACCAATCACAGCAACTTGCTTTTCGTCATAAATATAATAATCACTATTTATATCTCTAATTTTTACCATTCCTTCACATTTATTAGCAGAAATTTCTACATAAATTCCCCACTCTGTAACACCAGTAATTACGCCTTCAAAAATTTCATTTAAATGATCTTGCATGTATTTAACTTGCATGTATTTAATAGAATCTCGTTCTGCTTTACTCGCTAACTCTTCCATTTTTGAAGAATGTTTACATTTTTCTTCATAAATATCTGCCTTTGGCGATGCTCCTCCATCTAAATAATACTGCAACAAACGGTGCGTCATCACATCTGGATAACGACGAATTGGCGATGTAAAATGAGAATAATAATCAAAAGCCAAACCATAATGACCAATATTTTGAGTGGTGTACGCCGCTTTACTCATTGTTCTAATAGTCAACGTTTCAATCATGTTCGATTCTGCTTTTCCATGCACATCACCTAATAATTTATTTAAAGATTGCGAGGTTTTTTCTTTTGTTTCTGTATCAATATTGTACCCAAATTTGCTAATAATATTCTGCAAAGTAGCTAGTTTCTCAATATTTGGTTCATCATGAACTCTATAAATAAACGTATTTTTTGAAGCTCTTCCTTTAGATGTTCCAATAAATTCTGCTACTTTTCTGTTTGCGAGTAACATAAATTCTTCAATCATTTTATTAGCATCTTTTGATTCTTTGAAAAATACGCCAATCGGATTTGCGTTCTCGTCTAAATTGAATTTTACTTCAACTCTATCAAACGAAATTGCGCCTTGCTGCATTCTTTTTTTCCGAAGAATTTTTGCCAATTTATCCATTTGTAAAGTTGCTTCTACAATTTCTGGAGTAACTGTATATTCTTCATCAATAATTGAAGTTTCTAAAGGCATTGTATATGCTTTTATATCGTCAGAAAGTGTACAGTTTTCAATAATAGATTGCGCTTCTTCGTACGCAAAACGTTGATCTGAATAGGTTACTGTTCTTCCAAACCATTGATTTACGATTTGTGCTTTTTGGTTCATTTCAAAAACGGCAGAAAAGGTTAATTTCTCCTCATTTGGTCGCAAAGAACAAACACCGTTACTCAACATTTCTGGCAACATTGGCACAACTCTATCTACCAAATAAACAGATGTTGCTCTATCATAAGCTTCATCATCTAAAATAGTTTTTGGTTCTAAATAATGGGAAACATCTGCAATGTGAATTCCTATTTCGTAATTCCCGTTTTCTAATTTTGTGAAAGATAATGCATCATCAAAATCTTTTGCATCTTTTGGATCGATAGTAAACGTTAAATCAGAACGCATATCACGTCTTTTAGAAATCTCTTCTTTAGTAATTTCTAACGACAAATTTTTAGCTTCTTCTTCTACTTCTGCAGGAAATTCAAAAGGCAACCCATATTCTAACAAGATAGAATGCATTTCTGTATTGTGATCTCCTGGTCTTCCTAAAACTTGAGTGATTTTACCAAACGGATTTTTTGAATTTTCTGGCCAATCGGTCATTTCTACCAATACTTTATCGCCATCTTCTGCACCATTTAGTTTGTTTTGAGAAACAAAAATATCTGTAGACATTTTTCTGCTATCTGGAATTACAAAACCAAATGTTTTGTGCATTTGTAACACACCAACAAATTCAGATTTTGCACGTTCTAAAACTTCAACAACATCGGCTTCTAATTTTTTATTTCCACGTTTTGTATAGACATATGCTTTTACGGTATCGCCTTGTAATGCTTTACCTACATTAACTTGTGGCATAAAAACATCATTATCAAAATCGTCACAAATAAAATAACCATTTCCACTTGCAGTTAAATCTACTGTTCCAATATGATATTTTCTATCAATGTTTATTTTATAACTTCCACGATCTGCTTCTTCAATTTTTCGCTCGTTTTTTAACTGGGCTAATTTTTCTATTAGTTGGTTTTTTCCTTCCGTAGAAACTATTTCTAATTGTGAAGCTATCTGCTTATAATTATAAAATTTAGTGCTGTCTTTATTTAATATTTTAAAGATATTTCTAGTTAAATCTTTAACTACTTTACCTTTCTTTTTAAAAATTTTTCTCTTTTTACTCATTTTTGTTTTATCTAATTATTGTGACTTGAAATCTTTATCTAACTAAACGATTATTAATCGAATGAAAATTAATAGTTTTTAAAAAAAATTCAATATGTCGATGTTGCAAATTACAACTAATTCCCTTTTGTTGCATTAAAGTAACGTTAGGTTTTTAAATTTTAATTTGCAGATTTATGATTATTTATTTCTTCTGATAAAAATCAGCTTAAAAATATTTTTTAGTTGCAAATTCACAGCAGCAAAAAAAGATTTTTAAAATTTAATGTGAAAATTGTAAACTTATTTTGGTTGATAAAGTTGAACTAAAATTTAATGGAGAAGACGTAATTGTACAGCAAAGGTAAACAAAAACAATTAATTCAATTTTATTGCAAAATTCTATTAATATAACTAAACCACTATGTACTAAAAGTCCATAGGTTTTTAAATCTGACTAAAGTCAGCAGTACGTGATTACTCAAACGAAAATTAGAGACAAAAACATCGCTTTTAATTCTCTTTTTAGTTTAACAAAACCGAATAAAATTTTTAGAAGCTAAAGCGACATGCACTAAAGTACATAGTTTTAACTTCATTTGAAACCAATAAAAAAATACATAAAATCAAGATTATAATTTCAAAAGCACTAAAAGTTAAAGAAATCTTAATTTTATTGTAACGTTTAGCTATTTATTACGTCTACAAGATAAAATAGAATTATCAACCAAATGAAAAGTTTAAAAAAAATAATTGCATTCTTCTTACTAATTTTTGCAACAGGCATTTTTATAACTGTTTTAAGCGTAAATAATACATTAAAGAAAGAAGTTGATCAAGAAACTGTAACTGTTTCTAATGATTCTTTAAATGCATTTTCAATCAAAAAGAAAGCAGTATAAATACAAATCAGATCTTATTTTTAAAAGTTAGAAGAGCAATTAAAAGTGCTCTTTTTTTTGTTATCAACATTCTATAGTACTATACTTTTTCTTTTATTAAATTTTAAAAAACTATGTTGTTTATAATAGTATGTGAATAGTTACTATAAAATTATCCTTATTAATTTTAATATATGAGTTATTAAAAAGCATCTACAGGTTATGAGTTTTTTAAAGTATTTAAAGCCAAACTATTTTTAGACTTATTAACAATAGTTATGAACTACATTTAACAGATTTTAACCAACAACTATTTCTCTTTTCAATGTAAATAAAACGTAAATTTTATGTTCATAAACTTTTATGAAAAAGTAATAATAAAATTTGTGTATGTGATTACCGGTATTGTATTGTAATTTTTTTTCTTTTTCTAATAAAAACTTATACTATTTTAATAGAACTTCTTAACAATTCCTTAACTTATGCTAATTGTTTTATTCTAAACGGATTATCAACAAAAATAATAAAACTTATTTTTTACAATGTTGATAAGCCTTGTCTTTGTATTTTTGCAATCTCAATTCAACTAAAATCAATTGATTATGACAATCGCTATTGGAAACGATCACGCAGGTACAGAATACAAGTTCGAAATTATAAAATATTTAGAAGAAAAAGGCTATACAGTTTTAAATTTTGGAACAGATTCAGATGATTCTATGGATTATCCTGATGCAATTCATCCTACAGCAAACGCTGTTGAATCTGGTAAAGCAAAATTCGGAATTATTATCTGCGGAAGTGGAAATGGTGCACAAATAACCGCAAACAAACATCAAGCAATTCGTGCTGCATTGTGTTGGAATAATGAATTGGTTTCTTTATCCAGACAACATAATGATGCAAATATATTATCTATTCCTTCGCGTTTTGTGTCTTTACAACAAGCGTTAGGTTTTGTAGCTATTTTTTTAACCACAGATTTTGAAGGTGGAAGACATCAAAATAGAGTTGATAAAATTTCTTGTGCTGGGTAGAATTTCGCACGAATTCACAAATTTTTCAATACTATCAGTCCTAATAGTTTTTAAGGAAAAAAAAATGTTTTAGAAATTTTCAGAATGAATAATTTTTTAATTCGTGAATTGGTGGCTATTTTATAAATTTTAAATATGATTTTCCAAACAAAAACATTCCAAGAATTAACCACGATAGAACTCTACCAAATACTTCAATTACGTAGCGAAGTTTTTGTTGTAGAGCAAAATTGTGCATATCAAGATATTGATGATAAAGATCAAAAATCAGTACATATTTTCGGAATTAAAAATGATAAAATAGTTGCTTATACTAGAATTTTTAAAGCAAGAGATTATTTTGAAAATGCAAGTATTGGTAGGGTTTTAGTTGCATTAAATGAGCGTAAATATGGTTATGGGCATCAAATTATGGATTTCTCTATTCAAATAATTCAAGAAAAGTTTAAAACGAATTCAATTACCATTTCTGCGCAATTGTATTTAAAAAAATTCTATGAATCTCACGGATTTTCTCAAATTGGAGAAGGTTATTTAGAAGACGGAATTCCGCATATTAGAATGGATAAAAGATAAAAACTATTTTATGAGTAAGAAGCTCAAGTATTTTTTAATTGTAATCAGTATTACCTCAATTTTAGTTTCATTATATGCAATAGTACAAAGTAAAAATTATTTTGATTCTTTTAGTGGAATTGTAATAGGAGTTAGTTTATTAGGTGCTTTGTATTTTGATAATTATAAGAAAAAGAAAGAATAATTATTTTTTAAAAGCGCACTCTAAAACTTAAATTAGGTGTGAAAGGTAGAGAATAATTATCTACTCTTCTTACATTATTTGAACTATTAGTATCTACAACATAGTAAGAATCTATGGTGTTTTTATTATCAGTAATATTGGTAAAACCAAGACGAATGGTAGATTTTACGGCTTCAGAAAAATTGAAATCATAACTTCCAGAAAGATCCATTCTAAAGAAATTATCTAGCTTTTCTTTGTTAGGATTGTCATAATTTACAATCTTTTTATTTCCGTTTTGTACGGTTTCATTTCCTTCAACTGGCTTTGTGTATGGTTTTCCAGAACGTAAAACGCCACCAAAAGAAACTTTTAACTTTTTAGTAAAACTATAATTAAAAGCGGCACTTAATGAATGCGTAATATCTAAAGTATTAGAAAAAGTTTGTGGTGTAAAAACATCAAACGTATAATCGTTTTTTGAGAAGGTATAACTTACCCAAGTACTAATTTTTTCAGTTTGCTTATTTGCTAAAAACTCAACTCCTTTTGTTTCATAATTACCAATAGAATTGAAGTTTTGTATATTGTTATAAAATCCTTGATTTGCAGCTGTAATTCCATCAATTTTTTTGTAAAAACCAGTAATATCTATGTATAATTTATCTTTAGAATATTCTACACCAAAAGAAGCTTGTTTACTTTTTACTATGGGTGTTTTTTTATCATCAGAAAGAATCCATCTTCTTTTTTCTATTCCTAAAAAATTATCCTCAAAATCTATTTTTTGAGCGGTAGTTTGGTTTTTAAATTCACCTTCTAATTTTAAAGAAAATTCTGAATTTAATTTATGTCGGATGTTAATTCTAGGTTCAACTAAAAATTTAGTAAACTTATCAAAATAGTTTACACGAACCCCAAATCTAGCATATGTATTGTTTTTATGATATTCAACTTCAGAATAAAAAGCACTTTTTAATAACACATCTTTAATCGTTTTAGAGAAGGTTGGCGCGTTTACAGTAGTGGTATTTCTAATACCAATTTCGTTAAATACCAATCCATTTGAAAAATTGAATACATCAGAAAATTCGTATTTAGAATTCAGTGTTATTGCCGTTTCTAATACATTATTTAGTTGTGTTTGAAACTGATCTGTGTCTTTATTATAATCTGAAGAATTTATTATATAATCTGAAAAAAAGAGTGATAAATTGGTTGAAAATTTAGAGTTCCAATTGGCATCCCAATTAATTTTTGCTCCTAAATTTTCTTGTTTCAAAACACTATTTTCCTCAATTGTAGTATTATTATAAGTGTATTTTTCTTGATATTCTAAATTATTTTTTATGTGGATAAAATTTGTTCTAATTGCATGATTGTAATTAACATTATACAAAACTTTAAAAGAATAATCATAGAAATAAAAATTTGATTCCGTGTTATTTACAGTATTAGATGAGATAGAATTGTCTTGAAAACTTCTTGAAAAATAATTGTTATAAGTGGGTGTGTTTATAAGGTCTGTAAAAGATCTTCTTGCAGAAATATGCAGCTCTAAGTTTTTTTTAATAGGAACTTGAACAAAAGCATCTGCGCTTAATAAATTAAAACCAGCACCACCAGAAAATTTATTGGTAATTCTGTTGGAAGTTTCCATATTTATAGTAGATGAAACCCCGTCTGAATAAGCACTACTTGTTCCATTTTTAGTAACCGTAACTTTCTTGGTTAAATACGGATTATAAGCGGAAATAAGACCAAAAAAATGACCTGCATGATACATTTTAATTCCATCCCAAAGTATTAAGTTTTGATCATTTGTACCACCTCTAACATTTATATTAGAAACACTTTCGTTTACACTTTCTACACCAGGAAGAATTTTTATGGTTTTTAAAATATCTGGTTCTATTAAACCTGGCAGAATTCCGAATTTTTCTGTATTTAAAACCACACTTCCATCAACATTTTTTTGTAGACCAGCAGTCAAAAATTGAGGCATTGTAATTTCTGATAATTCTTCAGACTCTTCTTCTAAAAAAAGTTGTTTACAATCCAAAGAAAATAATTCTTTAACAGCAATAAATTTTGTTTTAAAGCTGATAAACGAAATACTTAAAGTTGCATTTACAGGAACATTTTTTAAATAAAAGAGACCTTCATTATTAGTAGTTGTTCCTAATGTGTAGCCATTTACCTTTACAGAAGTTAATAATAAAGGTTCTAATGTTTTTGAATTTAAAACGGTTCCGCAAACAGCAATGGACTTATTTAAGAAAGAAACAGTTACATATCTATTGTCTAAAGTTTTAAACTGTAAAAATGTTTTTTCGTTCAAAAAATATAACAATTCGTCTATAGAAATTCCTTTTTTGGGTTCATTTACAAAAATATTTTTCACATCATTATCAGAATAAGAAAACTTAATGTCATAGGTTTTTTCAAGCTTTATCAACAATGAAGAAAGCGCTACTTTATCAGAAGAATTCTGGGAAAAAGCAACACTTATCGTCAATAAAAAACTGACAAATAATAGCTGAAATTTACCTATCATAATTAAAGATAGTAATTATTTTACCATCAATTTTATAGGATAATTGCAACGGAATTGTAACAGATTGTAGTGCAATATTTACATCGGTATGTGTAAAACCACCAGAATATAAAACATCTAAATCAATATCTTTTGTTTCAACTATATAATCAAACTGATTTTCTATTTCTTTCAAAACAAAACGCAAAGAAGTACTTTTAAAATTAGACTCTTTTTGCAACCAAGATTTCTCATTTACATCAAAAGTATTGTTGAAGTCTACAACACCATTTATTACTTTAAAAATGGCTCCTCTTGGTAATTTTATAAGTGTATCTTTATATGCAACACTTACCAAGCCTTCGTAGGTTTTTACCTCAAAATAATTGTCTCTTTCTTTTACATTAAACTGTGTTCCAAGAACAGTTACTGCTCCAATATCTGTGTTTACAGTAAACTTTTTTCCTTTCTGAACATTAAAAAAAGCTTCACCATCTAACGTTAGGCTTCTACTTTCTTTCCAACCTTTTTTAGAATATGAAATTTCTGAATTTGCGTTTAAAACTACTTCAGAATTATCTGGTAAATTAAAGCTTTTTGTTTGTGCAAATTCCGTTTTAAAACTTTCATCATTATTAAAAAGAAGAAAATAAGAAGAGGTTAATATAACAACAATAGCTGCTGCATATTTATACAATTGGTTAAAATTAAATTGCATAACTTTACCTTTTTTAGCTGTGTTTTGTGTCTTTAAATTTAAGTCTGTAAGGGCTTTTTTAACATTAACTTCTGGGGTTTCTATTTGAGCCGAATAATGCGCAATTTTTTCTAAAGTTTTAAAATCTTTAGTTTCTTTTAAGTGCGTTAATTCTTCATCAGAAGTTTCTCTGTTTAGCCATTTTAATATGTCGTTTTTTTCTTCCATTTTAATATACTTCTATATATGAAACACTTAAAAAGTATTTTACCCTACCTTAAATACCATCAATTTTAGTTTTTAATTTTTTTAATGCGGACGACATCCGTTTTTCTATTGCTTTTTGAGAGAGTTCTAACATCTCTGCAATTTCTCTATATTTTTTGCCGTCAATTCTATTCATCAAAAAAACTTCTCGTTCTCCTGCTGTTAAACTTTCTATGGCTCTTTTTAGTTTTTCTTTAAACTCTTCTTCTTCTAATAGATATTCTGGACTTTCATTATTAGTATCTAAATAAGGACTACTTTTTGCGTACTCAAAAACTACTTTTTCATGTTTTACCTTATTCAAAAAAAGATTGTTTATCACCGTAAATAAATAAGATTTTGCTTTAGATACTTCTATTTTTATACAGTTTTCCCATATTTTTATAAAGGCCTCTTGAGCTAAATCTAAAGAAGTATTTTTGTTACTGCACTTATAGTATGCAAAGTTACTTGCAGACTGAATATGATCGGCATAGAACTTATTAAAATAAACTTCATCACATAAAGATGTATTTGGCATAATGGGGTTTTAGGAGATAAAAAAGAAAAACTTATGATGTAAAGGTAGGGTAAAATACTTTTGAATTGTTTTACTTATAGAAGGGCAAAAAATTAACCTTCTAAAAATAATAAAGTAGGGTAAAATAGAATAAAGTTGTTTTACTCCTATAAACAAGAAACATTAATAATTAAAACACATTAAAATGAAAACATTAAAATTAATTACGGCACTTGCTTTAACAGCAATTTTAGGCTTTACTTCATGTCAATCTGAAGAAAGTACAGAAGTAGGATCAAATCCAAACGCAAATTCATCAACATCTCCAACTGCCAAAAATTACGAAAGAGCAGCAATGAATGATGGTTCTGATGACGATTTTTTAGATGGTAACACTTGTACAGAATTATTATTTCCTTTAACAGCAACTGTAAACGGACAACGAATTACAATTTTAAGTAAATTAAATTTTTCAGCAGTCTTAAACATAATGGGCGAGTTTAATGACGATAGCGATTCAGTAGTTTTTAATTTTCCTATCAGCGTTAAAACAAGCAGTTATACAGAAGTAGTTGTAAGTAATCAGTCAGATTTTGATGCTTTACAACAAGAATGTAAAACTGCAGAAGCTGATGGAAAAGACGCAATTTCTTGTATTGATATCAATTTTCCGATAACAATGTTAACCTATAATGTTAGTTTAGAACAAACTGGTAGTGTTGTTGTGCAATCAAAAAAGCAACTATATTCTTTTATGACAGGTTTACAAGGTAATGAATTATTTGAAGTAAACTATCCAATAAGTGCAGCAGTATCTAACGGAACTACTATTCAAATTAGTAGTGATGTAGAGTTTCAAAGTGCTATCTCAGAATGTGCTCAATTTGAAGAAGAAGAAGAGCAAGCAGAAGAAACTGCAGTTGAAGTAGAAGCAATTTTAAGCGGAACAAAATTTAAAGTAGAAAGCTTTATTACGGCAGGTGTTAATACAGCAACTGATTATGTAAATTATACAATAGAATTTACAAATGATTTAAAGATAATTGCTAAAGATACAGTAAACGCTACTACAAGTGAAATTGAGGGAACTTATGCAGTAAGTTCAGAAACAGAAGTATTTTTAAACACAACATTTGCAGGTAATACAGTAGTGAGTGCTTTAGGTAATGATTGGGTTGTAAGCTCTTATAGTAGCACTTTAATCAGGTTAAAAAGTAAAACAGATGCATCTGTAACTTTAATTTTTAAAAAGCTATAAATAAAGCCAACAAATTATCGGTGGAAAACTTGGTTAGTTGATGATAACTTTACGACTATTACAAGAGCACGTAATAGTTGTAAAGTTTTAAATAATTATAAAATGAAAAATATTTTTTTAAAAGTAGTTTTAGTTTGTAGTATCCTTTTTTCTTGTACATCAGAAAGTGATGTTATATTCGATAATAGAGGCAATGATGGAACTTCAAATGTAGTTTTAAATAGACAAGCTACAGGATCTTCTGCAAATGATTTACTTGCTGCAGATACCTTTAAAAAAATGATTGTTGAAATTGCATATATAGAAGGTTTTCAACCATCAGAAAAGGCAAAAAATAACTTTAAAAAATTCATTGAAAGTAGAACTTTTAAACCAGAGGGAGTCGTTTTTATTGAAAAAAAAATTGCATCAACAGGAAAAAAAATTTATACTTTAGATGAAGTTGTAGCTATAGAAAAAGAAAACAGAACAAAGTATAATTCAACTACAACAATTGCAGTTTGGGTGCTGTTTATCAACGGAAAATCGTCTAGAGATAATAATCAAGGTTCCATTTTAGGTGCTGCATATTGGAATACTTCTTTTGTAATTTATGGAGAAACAATTCACGGTTTAAGCGATAGTCCTTTTGAACCAGAAAGAAGTTTGTTAGAAGCATCAGTAATCAATCACGAATTCGGACATATTTTAGGATTGACAAATTTAGGAAGCGATTTGCAAAGCGATCACGAAGACGCAGATCACCCAAAACATTGTAAAGTAGAAAGTTGTTTAATGTATTGGGCAGCAGAAACAAGTCAAGGAATTGGCAATATGCTTTCTGGAGGAAAAGTCCTAACTTTAGACGCCCAATGTTTGGCAGATTTAAAAGCAAATGGAGGAAGATAATTTTAAAACAAGAAAAATGAAAATAATATATATAACGATAGCATTAATGATTGCAAGTATAATATCATTAAACGCACAAGACAGAAAAAATAAAGCAACAGCAGGTATTAAAGGAGGATATAATGTGTCTTCAGTTAGTTTTGATGGAACATCAGAAACTGCAAGATTACATGGATTTCATATTGGAGTTTACGGAGAATCTTATCTAGGAAAGTATTTTTCTATTCAACCAGAAATTTTGTACTCTAAACAAGGATATAAAATTATAGAGGATAGTGGAACTTATACGCAAAAGTTAGATTATATAAATGTTCCATTGATGTTAAAATTATATCCTGTAAAAAGTTTCTTTTTAGAAGCTGGACCACAAATAGGATTTTCAATTTCACACAAAGAAACCTTTGATTCAGGTTTTATTTTGTACGATACATCTAAAGAATTTGAACCAAGCAATTTTGATTGGGGAGTTAATTTAGGTGCAGGTTTTAAAAGTGATGCTGGCGTAAGTTTAGGAGCAAGATATCATATTGGTCAAAGTGATATTTATGATGAAGACAAACCAAAAAACAGAGTTTGGCAACTCTATTTAGGATTTGAATTTTAGATAAAATAATACAAAAAGAGAAGTAATTCACTTCTCTTTTTATATTAAATTAAAAACTTCCTTTACGCCATTAACCTCTAAATTATTCAAATTTATAGCTCCAATTCTTACACGAACCAAACGTAAAGTTGGAAATCCAACAGCAGCAGTCATTTTACGAACTTGTCTAAATTTTCCTTCCGTTAATGTAATCGAAACCCAAGAAGTTGGCCCATGTCGTTCGTCTCTAATTTTCATACTTCTCAATGGAAAATTAGGATTTTCAATCAAACGAGATTCACATGGTTTTGTAATATATTTACTTTTATTGACACTAATTTCGACACCTTTTTTAAGTTGCTCAACTTCTGTTTGAGAAATAATTCCGTCGACTTGAACATAATATTCTTTTTCCACTTTTTTACTGCGGATTTCGTGACTTACTTTCCCATCAGTAGTTAAAAATAATAAACCTTCGGATGCAACATCCAATCTGCCAATAGCCATAGTTCCTTCAGGAAAATCAAACAAATCGCCTAATAATTTTTTCTTCCGCTTTGCGGGGTTTACAAATTGAGAAATCATTCCCCAGGGTTTGTTAATGATAAAATGTCTGTGCTTTTCGCTCAATTTATACTACTTTTAATTCTACAGAAAAGCTGTTTTTTCCTTCGGATAAACGCATATTATTTTCAGAAAATTTTTGGTCTGTATAAGAAGTATATTGTGTAATAGGCTCAATACATAGCATATTATCTACGGTTGTCCACAACATAAAATTATCAAAACCTTTGGTGGAAATTTGCAAATCATTCTTATCAATATTTTCTAAAACAAGCCGATTACAGTTTAAAAGTGGAAATGCATTATGACCAACTTTGTAAATACCTGCAAGGGTTACTTTTTCTCTTTTTGTTGTAATAATTTCTTTTCCTGTACTTGATAATAAAAATGCCGGATGATAACCCAACATAAAAGGCATTCCTTTTTCTGATCTAATTATAAAATCGATTTTTAAAATATCATTTGTCACTATAAAATGTTTTTCAAATTGAAAATCAAAGGGCCAAAACAAAAATTCTTCTGTTGATTTTTCTGGATATCTACTATTCCTAATTTTGGTATTATTTTGATACTTTTTAATGAATTTTACGCTTTTTTCGTCCGCAAAAATTAACTCATATTCTAGTTCACGCAACAAACCATGTTGATCTTGAATTGCATCGCCATTTTTAGTGTGAATTCTAAAGTTATTTTTATCTGTTGGGCCAATTACAGGAAACATTTCATCATCAGATTTTCGCCAACCTTTATTTCCTTTCTGATGAATAAATTCCTGTTCATTTTTTATGTAGCTAATTAATTCGCCTTTTTCAATTTTTACAATTGATTTCTTGTTAACAGAGATGAGAGAAATTATGTTTTTTGTAATCATTAGATTAGTTAACTATTTTAAATTTAATTTTTTAAAAACTGAAAATACAATTATTTTGTCATTCCTACAAAGGAGAAATCTCTCACAAATTCTTCATTTCGTTTCAGTCAATTTTGAATGACAAAAATGGTATTAAAATATGAAAATTTAGTTTAAAAATTGACAATTTTATTGAGACTGATAAAAGGACAATTTACAGTTATTTTTTTAAGCGCTTTTATCATTTTAGTTGACATTAACAAAATGATTATAAATGAGATAGATATAAATTTAAAAAACTATTTTAGATTTTTTTTAAAAAATTAATTTCAAATTATCTTGATGGACAATCGATACTTTCCCCATAATTTAAAAGTACCAAAAAAATAACAAAACTTATCAGCTATTTTCGTAACTTGTGGTCTATTTAAAATTTAAAAAAAATCAGCAAAAATATGGCAGCAGATAAGAATGCAGAGAAAGAGAAAGAAGCAAAGCTAAAGGCGTTACAACTAACTTTAGATAAGTTAGACAAAACGTACGGAAAAGGAGCTGTTATGAAAATGGGCGATTCTGTGGTAGAAGATATAGAAGCAATTTCTTCTGGATCTTTAGGTTTAGATTTAGCTTTAGGTGTTGGAGGATATCCAAGGGGTAGGGTTATTGAAATCTACGGGCCAGAATCATCAGGTAAAACAACACTAACATTACACGCAATTGCGGAAGCGCAAAAAGCAGGCGGAATTGCAGCTTTTATTGATGCAGAACATGCATTTGATCGTTTTTACGCACAAAATTTAGGTGTAGACATAGAGAATTTAATTATTTCTCAACCAGATCATGGGGAACAAGCTTTAGAAATTGCAGAGAATTTAATTCGTTCTGGGGCAATTGATATTGTTGTTATTGATTCTGTTGCAGCGTTAACGCCAAAAGCAGAAATTGAAGGCGAAATGGGAGATTCTAAAATGGGTTTACATGCGCGTTTAATGTCTCAAGCCTTGCGTAAATTAACTGGAACAATTTCTAAAACAAAATGTACGGTTATATTTATCAACCAATTAAGAGAAAAAATTGGTGTAATGTTTGGAAATCCTGAAACAACAACTGGTGGAAATGCATTAAAATTTTATGCTTCTGTTCGTTTAGATATCAGAAGAAGAACGCAAATTAAAGATGGCGATAAAGTTATTGGAAACAGTACAAAAGTAAAAGTGGTAAAAAACAAAGTTGCGCCACCTTTCCAGATTGCTGAATTTGATATTATGTATGGACAAGGAATATCTAAAGTTGGTGAGATTTTAGATATTGGTGTAGAAATGGGAATCGTTAAGAAAAGTGGATCTTGGTTTAGCTACGGCGAAACAAAATTAGGTCAAGGACGTGATGCTGTAAAAGCATTAATTAAAGAAAACCCAGATTTAGCAGACGAATTAGAGAAAAAGATTCTTGATGCGATTAACAATCAAGAATAGTTACTGATAAATAATAATATAAAAAGCTGATGAATTTTTCATCAGCTTTTTTTGTTTTTGAATTCAAGTCTCAAAATTATTCTTATACCCAGACCTGATAGGTTTTAAAACCCTTTCAGGTCTAATTCTTTACAATATCAATCAACCCAGAAAGGGTTTCAAACCCTTTCTGGGTTAAAGAAAGTAAATTTGACTCATGATTATAATTTCTAAAAACCTTCAAATCGAACCTGTTTTAGCATCAGATTGTAAAGTTTTATATAATTTAATGTCAGATATTTATCCGCCAGCTTATGCACATTTTTGGACTGACCATGGTGAATGGTATCTAAAATCTCAATATTCAACAGAGAACATTTTAAAAGAAATAGAAAATGAAAATGCAGCATATTATTTTATTGTTTTCAACAACGAAATTGTTGGTAATTTTAGGTTTGTTTGGGATGAAAAACTTGCTAATTTATCCGAAGAAAAACAAGTAAAATTACATCGTTTGTATTTGCATCCAAATACGCAAGGAAAAGGAATTGGCAAAAAACTAGTAACTTGGTTAATTGAATTAGCCAAACAAAAAGAGTATCAAATTATTTGGTTAGATGCAATGAATGAACAACCAAAAGCTTTTGAATTTTATCAAAAGTTGAGTTTTGAGTATCAATCGCACACTTTTTTAGAATTCAATCTAATGTTAGATGAAGTAAGAAAAATGAGTCAATTATATTTAAAAATTGGAAATAAAACTACTATTTAGAAAGTAATTTTACCAACCATAAAATAAGATATAATCCAACCCCAAAACCAGCTAATAAAACTGTAATTAGTGCTTGGGCGTAAACTCATAAATTATTGATTAATAAGTTAATAACTTATTAATAGTCATTGAATCTCTCTCAATAAAAAGGCGTAAATTAGATGGAACAAGGATTTTACTGGGATTAACCGCTGTAGATTCGTCAAAAAAAGAAATTATGCGTAAACGATTTGAATTGGCTCCTGTTTTAGGAAGTCTCCCTATTTCAGAAGTAATAATTCCCACCAAAAGTAGAGACGAACTTCCACCTGTATTGTTAGCACTTCAAACTATTTTTGTT
>Ga0209491_10000371_pt1 | contig 89115 bp, 86 predicted proteins | sample BON02_FD_187213 | JGI IMG/M metagenome (GOLD analysis project Ga0209491, IMG submission 187213) | Freshwater microbial communities from Lake Bonney liftoff mats and glacier meltwater in Antarctica - BON-02 (SPAdes) (version 2) | ecosystem: Environmental > Aquatic > Freshwater > Ice > Glacier...
AAAAGAACATTGCGGCCCTTATCCACGCGCTTCGACCCGCCACTGTACAACTGAAAAAGGCAGCATAATGAATTCTGCCACCGGCTCAAACCTTCAACTGTGAGCGGGACACCGCCCCCAATCCGCAAGAAAATATCTAACAGTCGGGCGTCTTCACACCTGCAATAGCCATCAATTCCGGTCATCTGCCGCTGGCAATCCCTCGCGAGAGACAGGGACATATCAGTCATTGATCGCCGGACAGCAGATGCGGCAGCGCCAAGCCGCTACAGTGGCGGCCACAAATGCGCCATAATTACCAAAACTAGAATAGCTCCGAGCATTGATTTCCGCGCGCCCACTCAAACCCTTGGAATTGCGCTGTGCATATAAACGACACACTCACGCGCCGCCTTACACCACCAACCGCGTGGTTTGAATCTGCGCGTGGCTGCTCCGCACCCTGTCACCTGCCGCCGCCCGCAATACCGGGCGCCCCCAGTCTGCGGAGTGACCGCGAGTGACCTCTGCAGGTATCCGCTTGCGTGCCCTGATCGTCGAAGACGAAGTCATCGACTCGGATATCATCGCGCGCAACCTGCGCAATGCCGGTTATGACCTGGAATGGACCCGGGTTGAAACCGAACAGGAATATCGGGAAGCGCTGGCGGCCAGGCCCGACATCGTGCTGTCTGATTACAGCCTGCCGCAATTCAATGGCTTACGCGCACTTGCCGTGCTGCTCGAATCCCATGCCGACATACCCTTCATTCTGATCTCCGGCGGGGTCAGCGAAGAACAGGCCGTCGAAATCATGCGGCTGGGAGCAGCCGATTTTCTGTTCAAGGACAGGTTGGGCCGATTGCCCTCCGCCGTTGCTGCAGTGCTCGAGAAACAAAGGCTGCACGAACAGACACGCCAGGTTGAGCAACGATTCGGCGCATTCCTCGAAAACAGCCCTTCGATTACTTTCATCAAGGATATGGCGGGGCGCTACCTGCATGTCAATCGCCAGTTCCTGCTGGCGTTCGACAAACGCGCCGATGCAGTACTCGGCAAAACCACCGAAGAAGTCTTCCCTGCCACAGAAGCCGCCCAGTTTCGTGATAACGACTGCAAGGTGCTGGAATCAGGCGTCGCCATGACATTCGAAGAGCAGGCGGAGTATGCCGACGGGCCGCACACCGCCCTCGTCACCCGCTTTCCCCTGCGCGACACCCAGTGCAGGACATATGCCATCGGCGGTGTAATCACCGACATTACGGAACGAAAAATTGCCGAGGAACGCTTCCGCGCGACATTCGAACAAGCGACCGTGGGTATCGCCCACACCTCGCTGGACAACCGTTACCTGATGGCCAACCGCAAGTTGTGCGAGATGCTGGGGTACAGCCGGGAAGAAATGCTCGAGCTGCACACCGACAACATAGTCAGCACCGACGACCGAGCCAACCAGCAGGAACGGCGGCAGCAGTTGCTGGACAACAGGATCGCCAGTTATTCCGGCGAAATCCGTTATCGCCGCAAGGACGGCAGCCTGTTCTGGGTGAACCGCACGGTGTCCGTCGCCCGTGCCGAAAATGGCACGCCGCTGTACCTGATCCGGGTTGTTGAGGACATCACGGAACGCAAGCAGGTGGAACACCGGGTGCTCCGGCTCAACCGGCTCTACAGCACGCTGAGTGCAACCAGCGCCGCCATTGTCCGTGCCCATGACCGGGAAACGTTGTTTCATGCGGTCTGCCGCATCGCGGTTGAAGAAGGCGGCTTCAGTGCAGCCTGGGTTCGCACTCTGGAACCGGAAACACACCGACTGGAAATGGTAGCTTGCGCCGGCGTCAATGAAGACTATTTTTCCGGCATGAACACCGCGGTCAACCCCACAAGGCCGGAAGGACGGGGACCTGCGGGCCTCGCCATACGCGAAAACCGCGTCGTGATCTGCAACGACATGCTCAACGATCCGATATGCGCCCCCTGGTGGGAAACCGCAAGACGCCACGGCTTCCGTGCGCTGGCCACCCTGCCCTTGACCTGTGACGGCAAGACCATCGGAATCCTGGCGCTGAAAGCGACCGAAGCCAATTTTTTTGATGACGAACTGGTCAAGCTGCTACACGACATGATCGGCGACATCTCGCTCGCACTGACCGGGTTCAACCTGCAGGCACAACATCAGCGCACAGTCCAGGCGTTGCAGGAAACTGATGAACAGTTCCGTCAGCTTGCCATGCACATGCCGCAGGTATTCTGGATCACCGATGCCAAACAGCAGTCAACGATATATGCCAGTCCGGCTTACGAGACGGTCACCGGCCGGCCACTGCAGGATTTGATGCAGGATCCGCGCGCCTGGCTGCAAGCGGTGCATGAAGAAGACCGGAGACGGGTGCAATACGCCAGAAAAAAACTGGCGCCGGAGGGCACGTATGACGTCGAATACCGGCTGCAGCACACGGATGGCACGGTGCGCTGGATACACGACCGCGCCTTCCCGGTAAAAAATGCTCAAGGCGAAACCTATCGCATTACCGGCATCGCCGAAGACGTGACCGAGCGCAAACAGGCGCGCGAACATCTCGCCCATCTTGCACACTATGACAGCGTAACCGGCCTGCCCAACCGCGTACTGTTCCATGACCGGCTCCAGCAGTCACTGGCACAGGCACGGCGCAACAACTGGATGGTGGGCGTGCTGTTTCTGGACCTGGACCGCTTCAAACTGGTCAACGACACGCTGGGCCATGCCGCCGGCGACGTGCTGCTGCAACAGGTGGCTGCGCGCCTGACGCAATGCCTGCGCCCCAGCGACACCATAGGCCGGCTGAGTGGCGACGAATTTGCCATGATCCTGTCCTCATTGTCTGATCCGCAGAATGCGGGACATGTCGCCCAGAAAATCATCGATGCCCTGACGGCGCCGTTTAATCTCGATGGTGACGAAGTCTGCGTCACCGCCAGCATCGGCATCACTTTGTACCCGGATGACAGCGGCAGCATGGAAACTCTGATCCGCGATGCCGATGCCGCGATGTACAGCGCCAAGGCGGCCGGCCGCAACAATTACCAGTATTACACCGCTGAAATGAACCAGCGCACCTCGGAAAAACTGCGCCTGGAAGTCAAACTGCGCCGCGCGCTGGAACGCAGCGAATATACGCTGCACTACCAGCCCAAAGTCGACATCACCAGTGGCGAGATTGCCGGCTTCGAAGCGCTGCTGCGCTGGCAATCACCCGATGGCGAATTGGTGGCGCCGGACCAGTTCATACCCCTGCTGGAGGAAACCGGGCTGATCGTACAGGTCGGTGACTGGGTCACCCGTGCGGCGTGCGCCCAGATTCATGCCTGGCGTGAAGCCGGAATCACCCCGGTGCCGGTCGCGATCAACCTCTCGGCGCGACAACTGCGACATGCCGGTTTTTCCACCACACTCAGCCGCGCCCTGACTGAATTCAACGTCCCCGCAAATCTGATCGAAATTGAAGTCACCGAGAGTTCGCTGATGGAAAATCCGGAGCAAGCCATCATCGTGCTGACCGAACTCAATACCCTGGGCATCCGCCTGTCAGCTGATGATTTCGGTACCGGCTATTCCAGTCTCAGCTATCTGAAACGACTCCCCCTCAATACGCTGAAAATCGACCGTTCGTTCGTCCGCGACATCACCATAGATCCGGATGACGCGGCAATCGCCAGAACCGTGATTATGCTGGCACACAGTCTCGGACTCAAAGTTGTGGCCGAAGGCGTGGAAACCGAGGAACAACTGGCCTTTCTTGGCGACAACCACTGCGACGAGGCCCAGGGTTACCTGTTCTCCCGCCCCCTGCCCGCTGACGCCTGCATCAAGCTGCTGGCTGACGGACACCTGCTGCACCGGGCGCGGATGCCGGAGAGAACTACAGACATACCAGCCCTGCTGGTGGTGGATGACGACCGCGATCACCTGGCACTGACCTCACACCTGCTGCGCCGCGATGGCCATCAGGTACTGGGCGCCGCCACCACCCGCGAGGCCTTCGACCTGCTCGCAACACACCGCGTGGGCATGGTGGTCTCGGACCAGAACATGCCGGACATGGATGGCGTGGAGTTCCTGCGGCGCGTCAAACTGATGTACCCGGACGCGGTGCGCGTCATGCTGAGCGGCGTCGGCGACTTCGACACCGCAACAGCAGCCATCAATGAGGGTGAGGTCCACAAGTTTTTCGTCAAAAATCGCGACGAGGATCTGCTGCGCAGTGAAATCAGAAAAACCTACTGGCGCAATCGGGTCTCACCACTGGAACTGTTGGCAACCCACGGCATGCCGGAACCCCGGCATACCGGCTAGCAAGCCCCGCGACACAATTCTATTGACAGCAGGCTGATGCTTTCTCAACAATAGACCCGTATTTTCTCCGGGGTGCCCTTCATGGAACGCCGCGACTTCATCCGTGTCTGTACCGCATCAGCCCTCGGACTGGGTACGCACCCGGCGCTGGCCATCGGAGACGCACAGCCCCGCCAATACGCCCGCACCCTGCTCACTGACGGCACGGGCAGCCTCATACGAGCCTCGCGCCTCACCGTCGGCGAAAACTACGTGTTCAATTATCCCTACTCCGGGACGCCGTGTTTTTTGCTCAACCTCGGCAAACCTACTGTGCAAGGCGTATCGCTTAAAACCGAAAAAGGCGCTGCTTATCAATGGCCCGGCGGCGTCGGCCCGCGGCGCGCTATCGTCGGCTATTCGGCCATCTGCTCGCACAAGCTGACCTATCCCACACGACAAATCAGCTTCATCAGCTATCGCGACCAGTCCACAGCATCCAGGATCAGCAAACCGCACATGATCCATTGCTGCTCGGAACACAGTGAATACGATCCGGCTGCCGGCGCCCGCGTGATGGGCGGTCCCGCGCCGCAACCGCTGTGCGCGATTCTGCTGGAACATGATCCCGCCACCGACAGCCTGTTTGCTACCGGTACGCTGGGCGGCGAACTGTTCAACACGTTTTTCAGCAAATACGATCTGCGGCTTACGCTGGAACATGGCTCGTCGACGCAGGCCCAGCAACGGGTTGCTGAAAAAACCACGGTCATCGCGCTGTCCGAGTACTGCAAGCAGCAGGTCCGTTGCTAAAATAATATAAATAAATCAATTACTTATATAACTTATATAGCCGTGTGGGCGGAAACGGGACCTTCCCGCGTTCCGGTACAGCCAACTTCAAGGAGTTTTTCATGAACCAGAAAATTGCTGTTGCTACACTGATCAGCATCACCGCCGGCTGCGCAGGAACTGGACACGAAGCAGCAACAGCCACGGCCAATCTGGAACCGCGCAGCGGCAGCCAGGTGCAGGGCACGGTCACGTTTACCCAAGCCGCTCCGGACATCGTCCGTGTCAGCGGCCGGATCAGCGGACATATCAAAGGTGCCAAGGGATTTCACATCCACGAAAAAGGCGATTGCAGCGACCCCAAAGCCATGAGCACCGGCGGCCATTTCAACCCGGACAAGCACAAACACGGCAGCCCGTATGCGCCGCAGCGGCACGCCGGCGACCTCGGCAATCTGACATTCAACGATCAGGGCATTGCCACATTCAATTTTGTGGTCGGCGATATATCGGTCAGCAATGACCGGCCTGATGGCATCGTCGGACGCGCCGTCATCGTGCACATGGACACGGACGACCTCAAGACCGACCCCACCGGCAATGCCGGTGGACGCGTCGCCTGCGGCGTCATCCGCTAACTGCATCCGCAATTCGCAGTCGGCGCTGCCCGGCAGCGCCGTTTCTTCTGTGGTACTGTAGCGGGTGCCCGGCCCGTGGCGCCCGCCACAGCTTATCGCACTGCCCATTCTCTCCATGCTTGAAGCCCACAACATCGAGATTGCCCGCGGCAATCGCAGATTATTCAGCAGCCTCAGCTTCGCCCTGGCACCCGGCACCTTATTGCTGGTCACCGGATCGAACGGCAGCGGCAAAACCAGCCTGCTGCGCACGCTGTGCGGATTGCTCGCGCCCACTGCCGGTGAAATACGCTGGCAAGGCGAAAACATCCGCAGCCTGCGCGAGGAATACTGGAAACATCTCGTCTATATCGGACACGCCAACGCGCTCAAGGACGAACTCACCGCCAGCGAAAATCTCGGCGCCCTGTGCGCGCTATCGGGTACCGAGCCCCGCGCCGAACAGCGACGACTGGCATTGGCGCACTTCGGGCTTGCCGACCGCGAACATGTGCCGGTCAAAGTGCTGTCGCAGGGGCAACGTCGGCGCACCGCCCTGGCGCGGCTGGCGCTGAGCACTATGCAACCCCTGTGGGTGCTCGATGAACCCTTTGCCGCGCTGGACAATGCCGCGCAATTACAGGCACAAGACATCATCGCCCGCCATCTCACCGCTGGTGGCATGGTGGTAATGACCACACATCAGGACGTGCAAATTCCGGCGGGATCGACCGCAGAACTCAATCTTGACCAGAGTGCCGGCCGATGAACGCCCTGCTCCGCGCCGTCATCCGCCGCGACCTGCTGCTGGCCTGGCGCCGCCGTTCCGACATCGCCACCGTGATTCTGTTCTTTGTAATCGTGATCAGCCTGTTTCCGCTGGGCGTCGGCCCGGAACCCAATCTGTTGCGCACCATAGCGCCGGGCATCATCTGGGTGGCGGCACTGCTCGCCTGCATGCTGTCGGTGCAGTACATGTTCGCGGCTGACCATGCCGATGGCGTGCTCGATCAGATGCTGCTGGCGGCAACGCCGCTGGGTGTGATCGTGATCGCACGGGCATTCGCCCACTGGCTGATTTCCGGACTGCCACTGGTCATCCTGTCGCCCATACTCGCGATACAATTCGATTTACCGGCAGAACTTTCCCCGGTGCTGACGCTCTCACTGCTGCTGGGCACCCCGGTATTGACCCTCATCGGCGCGATAGGCGCGGCATTGACGCTGGGCCTGCGGGGTGGCGGCATGTTGCTGGCGTTACTGGTGTTGCCGCTGTACGTTCCGGTACTGATACTGGGAGCAGGCGCAGTCGACGCCGTCTCTGCCGGACTGGGCGGTGAAGCACACCTCCTGCTGCTGGCCGCGCAACTGGTGCTGGCTGGGGCATTTGCGCCATGGGCAATCGCTACTGCGCTGCGCATATCAGCGGAATGAGCGCACTGTCGCATTGCCTGCACGTGCCACCTGAGAGATGATATGGCGTTGATTGCATTTATTTTTTTGAGCATTTCTTGGGAGCAGCAGCTTTGAACCAGCCGGTGCTGTTGGCAGGGGGCGTCAACGTATTCAAGTACGCCGCTCCACAGACTTTTTACCCGCTCGCGGGCACGCTGATTCCCTGGTTCGGCTGGATGGCGGCCGCATTCTGCCTGGCCGGACTCTATCTGGGGGTTTTCGTCGCACCGACCGATCACCAGCAGGGCGAGGCCTATCGCATCATTTTTATTCATGTACCGGCCGCATGGATGTCGATGATCATCTATCTGGCAATGGCGTTCTGGGCAGGCATCGGCCTGGCTTTCAACACCCGCCTTTCGCACATGATGGCCTCGGCGCTGGCACCTACCGGCGCCATGTTCACCTTCCTCGCCCTGTGGACAGGAGCACTCTGGGGAAAACCGACCTGGGGCGCGTGGTGGGTATGGGATGCCCGGCTCACTTCCGAACTGATGCTGCTGTTCCTTTATTGCGGTTTCATGGCACTGCAATCCGGCATCGACGATCCACGGCGCGCAGACCGTGCATGCGCCCTGCTCGCACTGGTTGGCGTGATCAATATTCCGATCATTTATTTTTCGGTCAAGTGGTGGAACACGCTGCACCAGGGCGCTTCCGTCAGCCTCACCAGCGCACCAACCATGGCGACAACCATGCTCACCGGCATGCTGCTGATGGCGCTCGCCGCATGGCTGTATGCCATTGCAGCCGCCCTGCATCGTGTACGCTCGATCCTGCTGGAACGTGAACTCGGTGCCGACTGGCTCAAACATGACACGGGAGCAGCGCAATGATCTGGAACAGCTGGAATGATTTCTGGGCGATGGGCGGCTATGCATTTTATGTCTGGGGATCTTATGCCGCGACCTTCGCGCTGATCACCGCAGAAATTATTTTCCTGCGGCTGCGGCGGCGCGCAGCACTGGCCGCAGGCCGTCAGCACGCCGGAGCACAGCAACCATGAAGCCACGCCGCAAACGCATTGCCATGATCATCGGCGGTCTTGCTGCACTGGGCATCGCAGCGGCGCTGGTACTGTCCGCATTCCAGAAAAACCTGGTCTTCTTCTACACGCCCACCCAGGTAGCAGCCAACGAAGCACCGCAGGGCAAATCATTCCGCATCGGCGGCCTGGTATCTCCCGGCAGTGTCCGGCGACAGGCCGATGGCGTCACGGTGCATTTCGTGGTCACCGACACGGCGCAAAACATTCCGGTCGCGTATCGCGGCGTTCTGCCCGATCTGTTCCGCGAAGGCAAAGGCGTCGTCGCTCAAGGCAAACTGGGCGCGGACGGGCTGTTCAGTGCGAGCGAAGTTCTGGCCAAACACGATGAAAACTACATGCCGCCAGAAGCCGCGGAAGCGCTCGCCAAAGCGCACGCGGGCAAACCACAGAACTCGACTACAATCGTTGCCCCTCCATCCACAACAGGGAGTTACTGATGATTCCGGAGCTCGGCCAGATCGCACTGGTGCTGGCTCTTTGCCTGTCCCTGGCGCAGGGCATCCTGCCGTTGCTCGGCGCCGCCAATGGCAACGCCACGTGGATCGCGCTGGCACGCCCCGCAGCACGCGGTAATTTCCTCTGCATCGCATTTGCATTCGGCTGTCTCGTCTGGTTATTCATCGCCAACGATTTTTCTGTCGTCAATGTCGCCACCAACTCCAACTCCACCCTGCCGCTGCAGTACCGGATTTCCGCGACCTGGGGCAGCCACGAAGGATCGCTGTTGCTGTGGGTGCTGATGCTGACGGGATGGGGCGTCGCCGTGTCGATCTTCAGTCGCCGCCTGCCGGATGAAATGGTCGCGCGCGTACTCGGCGTCATGGGTCTCATCGGCGTCGGCTTCCTCGCCTTCATGCTGTTCACTTCCAACCCCTTCGACCGGCTACTACCCGCCGCGCCGGACGGGCGTGACCTGAATCCGCTGCTGCAGGACGCCGGCATGATCATTCATCCGCCGATGCTCTACATGGGCTACGTCGGATTCTCGGTCGTTTTTGCTTTTGCCGTCGCCGCTTTGCTGTCAGGCCGGCTGGATGCCGCCTGGGCCCGCTGGTCACGCCCATGGGCCACGGTTGCCTGGCTGTTCCTGACGCTGGGCATCGCACTCGGCAGTTTCTGGGCCTACTATGAACTGGGCTGGGGTGGCTGGTGGTTCTGGGATCCGGTCGAGAACGCGTCGTTCATGCCCTGGCTGGTCGGCACCGCACTGATCCACTCGCTCGCCATCACCGAAAAACGCGGCGCCTTCCGCAGCTGGACGGTGCTGCTCGCAATCGGCGCCTTTTCGCTGAGCCTGCTCGGCACCTTCCTGGTCCGCTCTGGCGTGCTGACCTCCGTGCATGCCTTTGCCACCGACCCCAAGCGCGGCGTTTTCGTACTCGCTTTCCTGGTGCTGGTAATCGGCACCTCACTCGCACTGTTCGCCTGGCGCGCCCCGCGCATCGGACTCGGTGGCAACTTTGAACTGGTGTCGCGAGAGTCTGCATTGCTCACCAACAACGTGCTGCTGGCAGCGGCCTGTGGCGCAGTAATGCTGGGCACCCTGTACCCGCTGGCGCTGGATGCGCTGGGGTTGGGCAAGATTTCAGTCGGCCCGCCGTATTTTGAAACCGTGTTTGTACCGCTGATGGCGCCGGCGCTGTTCCTGATGGGCATAGGCCCGCTGCTGCGCTGGAAATCCGCGCCGTTGCCCGAACTGGCGATGCGACTGCGCTGGGCCGCCGGCACCAGCATCCTCGCGGCAACGGTCATACCGTTCATGATGGGACGCTGGTCGTGGCTGACCAGCTTCGGGCTGCTGCTGGCCGCATGGATCATCAGTACCAGCGTGTTCGGCCTGTGGCAACGGTTAAAAAACGGTAGCGGCGAGGGGTTGCTGCAGCGTTTGCGCAAACCCACCAACAGCTTTTACGGCATGCATGTCGCCCACCTGGGAATTGCCGTGTTCATCATCGGCGTGACCCTGGTCAACGGTTTTCAAAGCGAAGCCGACGTCAGGATGGCACCCAATGACACCACGACACTGGCCGGCCACCAGTTCCGGTTCGGCGGCACCCGGGAAATCAAAGGGCCGAACTATGTCGCGGCGCGCGGCACCATCGAGGTCCGTCGTGACGACCAGGCCGTAGCTACGCTGCATCCCGAAAAACGCATTTACACCGTGCAGAACATGCCGCTGACCGAGGCCGCCATCAATCGCGGCCTCACCAGAGATCTCTATGTCGCCATGGGCGAAGAGCTCTCGCCCGGCACCTGGATCGTGCGCATCTGGCACAAGCCGTTCATCAACTGGATCTGGATCGGCTGCGTCATCATGGCGCTGGGCGGACTGCTGGCCGCCAGCGACCGGCGCTATCGCGGCGGGAGCCGGCATGCCAGCTGACGAGACCCCTCGCACTGCGTCACCCTGGTCCGGCATGCGCTACGTGTTGCCGCTGGGCGCATTTCTCGTGCTTGCGGTCCTGCTCGGCATCGGGCTCGGACTCAATCCGCGCGAAGTGCCCTCGCCACTGATCGGCAAGACGGCACCGCATTTCGAACTGCCGCAACTGCTGCGCGCTGATGAGAAATTCAGTGAAAAAGACATGCGCGGCAAGGTGTGGATGCTCAATGTATGGGCTTCATGGTGCGTGGCCTGCCGCGAAGAGCATCCGGTACTGGTGGCACTGTCCAAATCGGGTGTAATTCCGATCGTCGGACTTAATTACAAGGACAAGCGTGAAGACGGCACCGCCTGGCTGGCCCGGTTCGGTGATCCCTACCTGCTCTCCGCATATGATGAACAGGGTAAGGTCGGCATCGACTACGGCGTCTACGGTGTACCGGAAACCTATGTCATCGACAAACAGGGCGTGATCCGCTACAAGCGCATCGGCATCGTGACGCCGGACATCGTCAAAAGTAAAATCCTGCCTCTGGTCGACGAGCTCAATCGTGAAAAATAAACTGATCGTTGCCGCCATGCTGTTTTCTACAGCAATGCCCGTCCTGGCCAGCGAAGCGCAACCGGCAGCTGCAGATGTCGCGCTGGAAAAACGTGTGACCGCCCTGTCGGAAGAACTGCGCTGCCTGGTCTGCCAGAACCAGACGATTGCCGACTCTCCCGCCCCCCTTGCCATTGACCTGAAGAATCAGGTTCGCGAGAAACTGGGTGCGGGCATGAGCGAGCGCGAAATTATCGATTACATGGTGGCCCGCTACGGCGACTTTGTGTTGTATCGCCCGCCGGTAAAGGCCACGACCGTACTGCTCTGGTTCGGGCCGCCGCTGTTGCTGCTGCTCGGCCTGGGGCTGTTTGTGCGCACGGTATTGCAACGTCGCCAAACAGCAGCGCCACTGAATGCTGCCGAGCAGGCACGTGTACAGGCCCTTCTCGAAGTCGGAGACAAAGAACGGCCATGATCACTTTTGTGCTGCTGGCCCTCGCGCTGATCGCGGGCATACTGTTGCTTGTCCTGCTGCCCTTGCTGCGTCGGCAGCACACTGCCGCCGCCGGTTCTCCCGACACTTCTCTGGAACATGCCAACATTGGCATTTACCGCGATCAGTTGCACGAACTCGATGACGATCTGGCCGCCGGCACCATAGATGGTGCGCAGCATGCCGAAGCGCGCCGCGAACTTGAACGCCGCTTGCTGGACGACACCGCCAGAGCCGGTGCAGCAGCGGCCCCGCCGCAGGCAGGAAAGTGGACCACGGCCATACTCGCTACAGTCATCCCGCTTGCCGCAATCGGGCTGTACCTGATGGTAGGCACGCCCCAGGTGTTCACGCCGCCACCACCTGCCGATGTGGCGCGCAACATCACGCCCGAACAAGTCGAGCAGATGATAGAAAAACTGGCTGCGCGCATGAAAGCCTCGCCAGAGGATGGTGAGGGCTGGATCATGCTCGGGCGTTCATACGCCGCACTGGAACGCTTCGATGAATCGGCCGCCGCCTATGCCGAAGCTGCCGCCCGTTTGCCCAACGATGCCCGGCTGCTGGTTGATTACGCTGATGTATTGGGCATGTCGCAGGGACGACGGCTGAGCGGAGAACCCGAAAAACTGGTAAAGCGCGCACTGGCCATTGATCCCGGACACCCGAAAGCACTGGCCCTCGCCGGCACCATCGCATTCGAGCAGCAGAAATATGCGGCTGCCGTGACGCATTGGCAAAAGCTGGTCGATTCACTGCCGCCAGATGCCGAGATTGTGACTGCAATCAAGGGCAGCATTGCCGAAGCGCAGGTCCTGGCTGGCAATGGTGCCAAATCTACCACTGGAAAGCAGGAGAATATCCAGAAGAAATCGCCGAATCCCCTATCAGCACGCGTCGGCGGTTCGATCCGGATCGCCGGCACATTGAAGGCCAAGGCAGCGCCGGATGACACCGTATTCATCTTTGCCCGTGCGGTGGATGGACCACCCGCGCCTCTCGCGATTTTGCGCAAGCGTGTAGCCGACCTGCCGATAAAGTTCATGCTCGATGACACGATGGCCATGGCGCCCGGCATGAATCTTTCACGCTTCGACAATGTGATCATCGGGGCGCGCATTTCAAAAAGCGGTACCGCCAACCGGCAAGCCGGAAACCTCGAGGGTTTCAGCAAACCCGTCAAAGTAGGCGTCACTGACGTTACGGTAGTGATTGACACCGAAGTGCGCGACACCAACGTCCGCTGAATACTTCCTGGCGGCCTAGGCCTGTTCTGTAACTCATTGATGTTACAGAATGTTTTATAAAAAAGTTGTTTAAATCAAATAGTTACAAGAATTTCTCCGCGCTAGGCCGCCATGAGCCTGACGCATCCCCGTCCGCACCACATCCCGAATACACCTCTGCTCTGCCGGCCGGTCACTGCGATCCAAGCGCCGCTGACCAGATGAGCACACGGGTACCAAGCTACAGCCACACGGTCGCGGCGCGATAAGCGCCTCGGCAACGCGCAACGCCACGAATCGACCCGCTTGCCCGGCAACGGCGCGCCCGCCTGTGGGCGAGCGCAATTTGCGCTGCCAATAATACAAAGCACTCACCGCAATACCGTGATGCTTCGCATAAGCGCTCGCCGAAGTGCCCTCCAGCTTGGCTGCCGCCACGTGCGACACCCAAAATTCCATCCCTGTCTTCATCCTCGCTCCATCTCAAATTAGATGTCGCAAGAATGCGAAAATCAGGATCGGCTGACAAGATTGGGGTTTATGAAGCGCTTACCAACGAACGGCTCAAGCGCAATGGCGCCGGCGATGTCGTGCTGCAACTGAAGAGCGCCTATCGCGACGGCACCACGCACATCGTCATGTCGCTGCTGGAATTCATGCAGCGCCTGGCCGCGCTGGTGCCGCGGCCGCGCTTGCTCAAGCGCGTTTTCGACATTGATGTCGAGCATTGCCCGCAATGTGGCGGCGACTTGAAGATCATCGCCGCCCCTTCGTCAGGCTCAGGACAGGCATCGAGGAGCCCGCCGTGATTGTCAGGATACTCACGCATCTGGGCTTGCCTGCGCGTGCGCCGCCGCGCGCACCGGCGCGGCCGCTGGCACTGTTCCGGGCGGCCTGATCCGCAAGGCAAAAGCGGTTCTGCAGCGAGGCCGGCTACCGCGCTCGGCCCGCGCTCGCCCAACCGGTAAAATGCTTCCACATCAGCCGGCTCGGGCCGATGCAGGTCACGAAAAATCCACGCGAGCGGGGAAAATTTTCATCAAACACCGTTGACATCAAACACCGTGCGATGTCAAACACCGTGCGATTGACCGTGTGCTGGGCTGGCGATATAGTCGCGGATAGTGAAAAGGTCGTTTAAATTTCCTATTCGCGCCGCTTCTTTCTGGTCCAGGTTGCCTGCCGTTAATAGTTCCATTATTTGTGCCCGTTTTGCTTCTTGTTGGCTCATCATCGTCCCCATTTCTTATTGCCCGCCTCTGTGTGTTTAGCAGGCGTTGAGTTTAGCTAGCCTCAACTCCAAGGGGACATTTCTATTTGGGGGAAAGGGGACATTACTACTTGGCGCTGACAGTAGGGGAGGGTCTTTGCTGTCCCGCTTAATTGGTTTACTCAGAAGTCGCCAACTTAGACGACACTTTTATCGCTACAACGCTCTATGAGCGGGGGCCGAATTTTGTTGCACAAGTTACCGACTTCTGAGTAAACTAACTAACATTAGTTCACTAAGAGGCCGACATGCTTACCGTCAACATCCACGATGCGAAAACCCAGCTTTCCAAGCTGGTCGAGCAGGCTGCGCAGGGTGAATCATTCATCATCGCCAAAGCTGGCAAGCCGATGGTCAAGGTCATTCCGCTGGGTAAGGCGGAAACAGGCGCTGCCAGCAGACTGGGGTTTATGGCGGGAGAGATTGCCGTACCCGATGACTTCGACCAGATGGGCAGCGACCACATCGCAAATCTGTTCGAAGGAAAATCAGCTTGAACCTGTTGCTCGACACCCACGTTCTGCTGTGGGCAGCGAGCGAACCGCAGCGTCTCTCGGCTAAAGCGCGCACCCTGCTCCTCGACTCCGCCAACCAGCTCGTGTTCAGTGCCGCCAGCCTGTGGGAAATCTCCATCAAAAGCAGTCTTGATCGAACCGGCTTCAAGGTCGACGCGCGCCGCTTATGGCGCATGTTGCTGGTGAACGGCTACCGCGAACTCCCCATTACCAGCGAGCACACCGTCGCGGTAAACGAATTGCCCGCCCTGCATAAAGACCCATTCGACCGCATCCTTGTGGCGCAGGCGCGAGTGGAGGGATTGTTGCTGCTAACATCGGACAAGATAGTGGCGAAGTATGGTGAAAGCGTGCGGAAGATATGAGCGCGGAAACCGTGGTCTGTCCCCAAGGTCTGCCAAAAATAATTGTTTAAAATCAAATAGTTACAATAATATTTCCGGTGACAGGCCGCCCATGGGCCTGACGCATCCGCAGCCGCTCAACATCCCGAATACACCTCTGCTCTGCTGGCCGGTCACTGCGATCCAAGCGCCGCTGACCAGATGAGCACACGGGTACCAAGCTACAGCCACACGATCGCGGCGCAATAAGCGCCTCGGCAACGCGCAACGCCACGAATCGACCCGCTTGCCCGGCAACGGCACGCCCGCCTGTGGGCGAGCGCAATTTGCGCTGCCAATAATACAAAGCACTCACCGCAATACCGTGATGCTTCGCATAAGCGCTCGCCGAAGTGCCCTCCAGCTTGGCTGCCGCCACGTGCGACGCCCAAATTCCATCCCTGTCTTCATCCTCGCTCCATCTCAAATTAGAAGTCGCAAGAATGCGGAAATCAGGATCGGCTGACAAGATTGGGGTTTATGGAGCGCTTACGAAAGTTGCAACGCAGATTCGCGTCCGCAGCACTTGTAGGAGAGCAGCCGGAACTACCTACGATCGTCAGCATGTACTGGACTTGTCAGAACTCAAGGGTATCAGTCGCACTGGGAAGCCACCATTGCTGAAAATCGCGAAAAGCATGGAGAAAATGCAACAAGAATTCCACAACGTTGCGACCGGTTTTCAGAAACCGAAGATCGACGTCTTCACCCATGACGACCGCGAACGAGAGCGCAAGGAATGGGAAGAGCGGGGAGCGCAATCGCGCCAGTTGAAAGCGTCCGAATGAACGTGCACCCTAACCTGGCAGCGCACCGGACGCACGGGAAGCGCAGTGCATTGCAAGGGTTATCAGCGGTGCGCCGGTGGCTTCCATGTTAATCCACCGGCACCCTCAGCAACCAGGAGTTCTCAGATTTGACCGGCTTGGGGAGCCTACCAAGGCTTGAACTTCTCGTGTTAGATCACCGAAATAACTTCGCACCAGTGCCCTGCTTCATCCCCCTTGGGGCGCTGCGCGCCGCCACCGGCTCAATCGCTCGTTTTTTTGATCTATGTCATTGATCTCCCTCCCCATGCGGGCATGATTGCGCTTTTACAGATGCGTGGGGCTCGCCAGTCGTCGAACGTACGCCATGACGTTTTCTCAATAAAGCTTCTCCGGTATGGATCTCGTGTGTCCGGCGGGCAGCCTGCCCGCGCTTAAAACCGCCGTCGATAACGGCGCGGACGCCGTTTATATCGGCTTTCGCGACGACACCAACGCGCGCAACTTCGCGGGGCTCAACTTCGATCCCGCCGGAGCGCGCGAAGGCATACGCTACGCCCACAGCCGCAAACGGCAGGTGTTTGTCGCGCTCAATACTTTTCCGCAAGTTGCCGGCTGGACGCGTGCCGAGCAGGCAGTCGACCGGGCAGCGGAACTCGAAGCCGATGCGGTGATCATCGCCGACGTCGGGCTGATGCAATACGCCGCGGCCACCCATCCGCAATTGCGCGTGCATCTGTCGGTGCAGGGCTCGGCCACCAACTACGAAGCGATCAATTTCTATAACCAGCATTTCCATATCAAACGCGCGGTGCTGCCGCGCGTGCTGTCGCTGGCGCAGGTCAGGCAGGTGATCGCCGGCACGCCTGTCGAGATCGAGGTGTTCGGCTTCGGCAGCCTGTGCGTAATGGTCGAGGGGCGCTGCGTGCTGTCGTCGTACGCGACCGGCGAATCGCCGAACACCCGCGGCGTATGCTCGCCGGCCAAAGCGGTACGCTGGCAGCAGACGCCGGCTGGTCTGGAATCACGACTGAACGGCGTATTGATCGACCGTTACGCGGCGGACGAAAATGCCGCGTATCCGACGCTGTGCAAGGGGCGCTACACGGTCGAGGACGAAACCTATTACGCCATCGAGGAGCCCGCCAGCCTCAATACGCTCGAATTGATTCCGGAGCTGCTCGCGGCCGGCGTCAGCGCGATCAAGATCGAAGGCCGGCAGCGCAGCCCTGCCTATGTCGCGCAAGTCACCCGCACTTGGCGCGAGGCGATAGACGCCTGCCGAGCCAACCCGGCGCGCTACGCGGTCAAGCCGGCGTGGAATGATGCACTGCGCAAGGTGTCCGAAGGTCAGCAGCAGACGCTCGGCGCCTATCACCGGCCATGGAAATGAACCTCACGTGAAACTCGCACTGGGACCGCTACTTTATTACTGGCCGAAGCAACGGGTATTCGACTTCTACGCCGCGGCGACCGCCGCGCCTCTCGACATCGTCTACCTCGGCGAAGTCGTGTGCTCGCGGCGCCACGAGCTGCGCCTTGCGGACTGGCTCGAACTCGCGCAGCAGCTCACCGCCGCCGGCAAGGAAGTGGTGCTGTCGACGCAGGCGCTGATCGAATCCGAGTCTGACTTGAGGACGCTGCGCAAAATCGCCGCCAACGGCGATTTCATGGTCGAGGCCAACGAAATGGGCGCGGTCCACCTGCTGGCGGGCAAAGCGCCGTTTGTCGCAGGCCTGCATCTGAACGTCTACAACCCGCAAACGCTGGCGCTGCTCGCGCAACTCGGCGCGCGGCGCTGGGTGCTGCCGGTCGAGCTGTCGCGTGACAGCCTGCGCGAGCTGCAACCGCACCGCCCGGCGGGGATGGCAACCGAGGTATTCGGCTACGGCCGCCTGCCGCTCGCGTTTTCGGCGCGCTGCTTCACTGCGCGCCGCTACAATCTGTCCAAGGACAGTTGCGAGTTCCGCTGCATCGACCATCCCGACGGCACGCCGCTCCTGACCCGCGAAGGCCAGCCGTTTCTCGCTTTCAACGGCATCCAGACGCAATCCGCGCGCACCTTCAACCTGATCGACGAGCTCGACGAAATGCCGCAGCTCGGCGTCGACGTGCTTCGCATCAGCCCGCAGTCCGAAAAGTCTTTCGAGGTTGTCAAACTGTTCCGGCAACGCCTGGAACGTTCAGTACCCGCGGACCTCGCGGCGCGACAAATGGAAAGCCTGATGCCCTTTGGGGCATGCAACGGTTACTGGCACGGTAAACCGGGGCTCGAGCAGGTTGCAGCCAACCATTGAATGCTTGAGCCCTGACCATGTACTACGGCGAGCGCCTCAACAGCAGCACCCACCTGATGGGGGCAGTGCTTGCTGCGGCAGGCGCCGCGGTGCTGGTGGTGCTTGCCGCGCGTCTGGGCGATCCCTGGAAAATAGTCAGCTTCAGTATTTACGGCTGCATGCTGTTCGCGCTCTACGCGTTGTCCACCCTTTATCACAGCACGCGCGGCAAAGCGAAGCGCGTGTTTCAGAAACTGGATCACTGTACGATTTACCTGCTGATCGCGGGTACCTATACGCCGTTCACGCTGGTCACCTTGCGCGGGGCTTGGGGGTGGTCGCTGTTCGGAGTGATCTGGGGGCTGGCGGCGCTCGGCATCGCCCAGGAAGCGTGGCTCGGAAAAGGCGCAAGGGTACTTTCAGTGGTCATCTACGTCCTCATGGGCTGGCTCAGCATGATTGCGATCGAGCCGCTGATTGCGGCGCTGACCCCGGCCGGGTTCGCGTGGCTCGCCGCGGGCGGCCTGTTCTATACCGGGGGAATCGTTTTCTACGCGCTGGACGCGAAACTGCGCCACGCACACGGCATCTGGCATTTGTTCGTGCTCGCGGGCAGCGTCTGCCATTACCTCGCGATACTGCTTTATGTGGCGTGAACCGGGCCCGCTATGAAACTGCCGCCAATACCTGATCGCGTGCGCTGGCTGCTGTCGCGGCTGCCGCAGTACCCGGCTTCAGCGGCGTTCGCCGCCGCGCTCACGCTGGGGCTCGGCGCGACGCTCGGCTCCGAGGCGCATCCCGAGCTCGCCGGCAAGCTGATCCGGCTGCGCATTACCGATGCCAGCGTGACGCTTACGTTTCGCATCACGCCGCGCGGATTCGCGCCGTCCGGCGCTGCAAATCCCGATCTCACGCTCGCAGCCGCCGCCGAGGATTTCCTCGCGCTCGCGCTGCGCCGCGAGGACCCCGACACGCTGTTCTTCAGCCGCCGCCTCGTGATGGAAGGCGACACCGAGCTTGGGCTGCTGGTGAAGAACACTCTCGACGCGCTCGAATTCAAGCCGACGCTGCCGGCGCCGCGCGACGTGCTGCGCCTGCTGCGCTCCCGCTTGCCTTAGCGCGCGGATCTACCGCCAATCTGAACATCCATCTGCATTGTCTGGTGCTCGACGGGGTCTATCGGCGCACCGAGGCAGAACCGGAATTCCAGGAAGCGCGCGCGCCCACTCGCGCTGAATTGGAGGGCTTGCTCGACAAGATCATTACGCGTCTCATGAGAATGATGACCGGCCTGGGCTATCTGGTCGAGGAGCAGGGCATGACCTATTTGGCCGACATCGATATCGATAATCCGCTTATGCCCTTGCAAGCCGCCTCATGCACCTATCGCATCGCACTGGGGCCGCGCGCGGGACAGAAGGTGCTGAGCTTGCGCACGATGCCCGGGCGGGACGAGAAAACCACGCCGGCGCTGTGGGGCGCATCAGCGCAAGGAACTCGAACGCCTGTGCCGCACTATCACCCGCCCGGCGATCGCCAACGAACGGCTCAAGCGCAATGGCGCCGGCGATGTCGTGCTGCAACTGAAGAGCGCCTATCGCGACGGCACCACGCACATCGTCATGTCGCTGCTGGAATTCATGCAGCGCCTGGCCGCGCTGGTGCCGCGGCCGCGCTTGCTCAAGCGCGTTTTCGACATTGATGTCGAACACTGCCCGCAATGTGGCGGCGACTTGAAGATCATCGCTGCCATCGAGGAGCCCGCCGTGATTGTCACGGATACTCACGCATCTGGGCTTGCCTGCGCGTGCGCCGCCGCGCGCACCGGCGCGGCCGGCGGCGCCCCTGGCCGTCCTCCGCAAGCGCGTTGCCGACCTGCCGATGAAATTCGTGCTTGATGACACGATGGCGATGGCGCCGGGCATGAATCTGTCGCGCTTCGGTCATGTGATTATCGGCGCGCGCATCTCGAAATCCGGCACCGCGACCCAGCAAGCGGGAGACCTTGAAGGATTCAGCAAATCCATCAAGGTCGGCGCCACCGACGCTACGGTAGTGATTGACACCGAAGTGCGCGACACCAACGTCCGCTGAATACTTCCTGGCGGCCTAGGCCTGTTCTGTAACTCATTGATGTTACAGAACGTTTTATAAAAAAGTTGTTTGAAATCAAATAGTTATAATAATATTTCCGGTGACAGGCCGCCCATGGGCCTGACGCATCCGCAGCCGCTCAACAGCCCGGCCAGACCGGGTACGCCACCCGGCACCGCAGGTTACGGTGCATGCCGCATACCTCCGCGTTCGTGTGGTTTCCCTTGATCTGCATCAACCCGCCGGCCCAAACAAGGCACATCATGGATCGCAGCCACCCCGCCTGCACCATGCATCCTCATGGTCGGCATCGGGCGCCAGATCAAGGAATACAGAATGAGAACCAGTCTGGATCAGAAGCAATCCATGTTGCTCGCGCTTGCCCTGCTGCTGTTTCTCGCGATGCTCGTGGTGTCATGGCTGTTTCACGGCACCGGCGTCATACATAACGACATAAAACGCAACATATTCATCCCGCAGGAGCTGACGATGCCCCTGCAGGTGAAGGCTGCATACAACGGCGACAAGATATTTTTCCGTTACCGCTGGCCCGCGAAGCAACCCTCAATCTATCACGACATGATGAAATACGAGGGTGGCCAGTGGAAGCGTTTCGGTGACAGCGTTCCCGGCCCGCAACCGGAAGGCATATACGAAGACCGGGTCACCATGCTGGTCGACGACGGTAGCGTGCCCGAGTTCGAACACTACGGCGGCTATATCACTATTGGTGACCGGATGCGCTTCTTCACCAATGAGGCGACAGCCAAGGAAGTAAAAGCACATCCGTATCTCGGCAAGAAAAAAGGTCAATCCGAGGTCGGCAAGCATCTGCCCGAAACACGTTCCGACATCAACAACTGGGCATCGGTCGTACCGGAAGAACAACTCGCCGCCCAGCGCAAGGCGGGCTATTTTCTCGATCTGTGGCACTGGCGCGCCCATCGCTCCAACCCGATCGACAAGTCGGATGACCAGGTCATCGCTGAAGGCCGTTTCGGCGATAAGGGCAAGGGTGTGTTTTTCAACAACTGGGACAGCAAAACAAAACAACCTCTATTCATGTTCGACCCGGACAAGACCGGCGGTCGCACTGGCATGCGCTGGGAAGACCTGATGCAGCACAAACTCGGCTTCGACGATCTTTACTACATGCGTGAAGACCAGACCAAGGCTTACGATGCAGCACACCCCTGGAAGGAGGGCGACGTTCTGCCGAGGCGCGTGCTGCGTCCCGGTGAAGGCTCGCATGCCGATATTTCCGTCGCCGGGAAGGCACGCTGGAAAGACGGCTTTTGGGATGTAACGCTGGTCCGTGCCATGGACACGGGCAGCCCGCAGGACGACAAGATATTCATGGATCACCGGACCTACACCGTGGCCTTTGCCGTACACCGCGACACCATGGGCAGCCGCTGGCACTACGTGTCCCTGCCGGTCAACCTCGGCCTCAATCGTCAGGCCGCCTTCAAGGCAACGCGCTTCGAGGGGGATGCGCCAGGATGGGATCAGGGCTGGACCAATATCCAGCTGTTCTACCCCGGACAGGTCAGCTGGCCACTGATCAACAGCAAGCGGCACCCGGGCGCCGACAAGGTGAAGCAGGGTGTGCCCGTCCGGTTCCGCCACAGCGAAATCCAGCTCGCCCACTACGGCGTCGAAATGGAATTCAACGACGAGATCCGCAGGCAATGGCTCTACACTTTTGCGGCAGGCCTGCTGCTGATCATCGGACTGGGCTTTGCACTGAACCTGTTGCTGCCAAAAAAGGAGGCTTGATTATGGGTCCCTATCACGTGATGCTGGTGCATTTCCCGATTGCGCTGTGGACCACCGCGGCACTGATCATCCTGTTGCGCACGTTCTCCGATGGCACTCTGGCACGGGCCGCCGATGGTGCGCTGACGCTGCTGCTGTTCCTGGGCGCAGTCAGCGGCGCGCTGGCTTTTACCGTCGGTTTGATGGTCTGGCCCACCGAGGCAGCAACCAGTTCTCCCCTCGCCCGCAACCACATGCTGCTCGCCGGCTGGAGTCTCGCCTACTGGACGGTGCTGTGGATCATCCGCTGGCGCGGCGGCGAGCGCGTCTGGCAGGGCCTGTGGAAGTGGGTCATGCTGGGACTCGCCGGGCTGGGCATCGGATTGCAGACCATCACCGGAACGCTGGGCGGCTACCTCGTTGGCAACCCCTCGGCAGTATCCGAAGTCCTGCGCATGCTGGGCTGGGAAGTGTTCACCACGTTCTATTTGCCAAGCTGGCTGGTGTTGACAATCGTCTGCGCCGCAGCAGTTATCGTCGTGATCGGCATCGTCGGCAGGCGTACGCCCAGCGTGAATACCGTGCTGAAGTAAAATCACCGATGGCGCCATCCCGGGTGCCGGGAGATATGCCTATGCATGCATGGTGCAAATGGTTGTGGCTCGCAGGCTGGCTGCCGACTGCGGCTGCCGCCTTCCAGCCGCTGATCACCGACGACGCCGGTACGCAGGGAGCCGGCGGCAACCAGCTTGAGGCCGCATACAACCGCACCAGCGACAAGCTGACCGGGGCGAAAGCCGTGGACCCATGAATTACCGCTGGTCTACACCCGCGGCATCACCGATGCACTGGATATCTACGCCGGCGGCACCCGCCTGAGCATTGTGCCGCCCGCACCCGGCGCCACCGAGCGCGGCTGGGGCAACCCGGTGCTCGGTGCCAAGTGGCGATTCTACGACAACGAATCGAGCAAACTGAGCTTTGCGTTCAGGCCGGAAATCCAGTTTCCGGTATCCGACAACCGTGAAGCGCGGGGACTGGGCACCGCCCGCGTCTCCTACGGCGCCGGGCTGTTAATGAGACAGGAGACCGGCTTCGGCGCACTGCTGGCGAACCTGACGGTGGCGAACCTGACGGTGGACCGCACAACTACCAGGATGATGCCCTCAACACCGCCGAGCGCCGCACGGTCACCCGACTGTCAGTCGCACCGGTATGGGATGTCGCCGCCGACTGGAAACTTGCGCTCGACACCGGCATCATGACCAACCCGGATCGGGCTGAGAGCAGCGCATGGGTTATGTCGAACTCGGTGCAATTTATTCGCCGGGCAAGGATCTCGACTTTGCGCTGGGCGTGATCCGCAATACCAGTGACGGCGACGTGCGCACGACGCAAGTCACCATGGGCAGTTACCTGGAGATTCCGTTAGAGCGGCTGCCGCATCCCGCTGTTACCCTTGCACTTTCGCCGGATATTCGCCGCGTCCGCCACCATGTTCATTCCGCGCGACCGGCTTTTTGTTGATCAGCGCAACCATTCCGCCAGTCTTGGCGCAATCCGGCACAACAGGCTGTCGGATTGCAAAGCCGCGGGTTGCAATACATGCAGCATGCCGTAGACTCCGACCGCCGCGATCACGGCACTCACCGCATAACGCACGCCACCCAGCTGCATCCAGCCCGGCGCGCGGCCCACCGCCGCGCCGATCAGCAGCAGATTGGGCAGCGTACCCAAGCCGAAATCAGCGAGTATCAGCGCCCCCTCTCCGACACTGCCTGAAGCAAGCGCCATCAGCAGTACCGCATACACCATGCCGCAAGGCAGCCATCCCCACAACGCACCCAGACCCAGCGCCTGCCACGGTGAAGTGACCGGCAGAAAATAACGGGAAGCCGGCTGCACCTGCCGCCACAGCACACTGCCTGCGGCCTCGATTCCACGCATGACTGGCCTGACTCCGGCGACATTGAGCGCCACCACGATCAGCGTAACGCCCATCAGAAACATCAATATATGCTGAGCCAATGCACCACCACGCAACGCAATGCCCGCCTGCCCTAACGCACCAGCCAGTGCACCAGCGATGATATAGCTCGCGATACGACCGCCGTTGTAAGCCAGCGCAAAACCCGCGCGCCGCTTCAAACCTCCCGCACCCTGCATGCTGGTCAAGTCGACGATACCCCCGCACATTGCAGCACAGTGGACGCCACCGAGCAATCCCGCCATGAACGCAGTCAACAGCATCGTTTGCAACCAGCCGTCCACGCACAAACCCCTAAATCACCCGGGAATAGCGCATGGTTTCGCGTTCGCGCCGCAGATACTTGTCAAACACCATGCAGATATTGCGAATCAGCATGCGGCCGCGCGGAGTTACCGTAATCCACTCCGGTTCCAGTTGCACCAGTCCGTCATTTTCCAGGCCACCCAATTCAGCCAGTTCTTCTGTGAAATAGCGGTCAAACTCGACCAGATATGATATTTCAATGGATTTTTTTGACAGCCTGAACTGGCAGGCTAGCGCTTGGATGACCGCGCGACGCAGCAGATCGTCAACCGAAAGTTCCATCCCGCGAGCCACCGGCAGCATGCCGCGGTCCAGACTGTCGTAATAGCTTTCGAGATCGCGATGATTCTGGGAATAAGTCGGCCCGATCGCGCCGATCGCGGACACGCCCAGACCGACAAGATCGCATTCCGCATGCGTCGAGTAGCCTTGGAAGTTGCGATGCAGTTTTTCATTGCGCTGCGCCAGCGCCAGCGCATCCGTCGGCTTGGCAAAATGATCCATGCCGATATAGACATAGCCCGCCTCGACCAGTCGCTGCGCGGCAAGACCCAGCAACTTGAGTTTGACCACCGGGGACGGCAATTCCTCTTCGAGAATGCGGCGCTGTGGCTTGAAACGTGTCGGCAAATGAGCATAGTTGTAAACCGCGATACGGTCCGGGTCCGCCGCGATGACACGCCCCAGTGTACGGTTGAAACTAAGCAGGTTCTGCCTGGGCAAGCCGTAAATCAGGTCGACATTGATCGAAGCAAAGCCCGCCTGCCGCGCGGCAGCCATCACCGCCAGCGTCTGCGCTTCGCTCTGGATGCGATTCACAGCCCGCTGCACGTCGGGATCAAAATCCTGAACCCCCAGACTGACACGGTTGAAGCCCATCTCCCGCAAAGCATGCATACTTGCCGCATCGACGCTGCGCGGGTCGATCTCAACGGAGTATTCGCCATCAGGGGCAAAAAGAAAGTGCCGCTTCAGGCGATCACACAGCGATGCCAGTTGCTTCATGGAAAAAAACGTCGGCGTGCCGCCACCCCAATGCATCTGCTCGACGAGCCGGTCATCGCAAAACAGCGCCCCCTGCAAGTCGATTTCGCGTCCGAGGTAATCCAGATACTTCTCGCCCTTGCTGCGATCACGCGTGACGACCTTGTTGCATGCGCAGTAGAAACAGATCGTGCTGCAGAACGGCAAATGCACATAAATCGACAGGGCGCGGCGGATACCGCCTATATTGCGCCGCGCGGCCCAGGACCGGTAAGTTTCAGCACCAAACGCTTCTACAAACCGGTCGGCCGTCGGATATGACGTGTAGCGCGGACCATTGCGGTCCATACGCCGGATCAGATCGAGATCCACCTCCATCGGCAGGTATTGATCAGACGCCAGGGGAATATTCATTGAATCCTCATCACAGTATGGCGACCATTCTGACGAATCCACGATTTTGATGGTTTGATGCAGATCAAATCGAGGGTAAGATGGATCAAAGATCAAGAATTCTGGCAGCCGCCCTCCCTTACTCGCAATGCAAAATACGCTGCACATCGTCGAAGTCGAAAAGCTCAAGACAGCCTGCTCGACCTGCAGCCTGCAGGAACTGTGCCTGCCCGCCGGCCTGTCGACAGACGAAATGAAATCATTCGATAAAATGATCGACCGCCGGCGGTCATTGAAGCGCGGCGACTTTCTCTACCGTACCGGAGCAGCGCTGCATGCGCTCTATGCCATACGCTCGGGTTTCATGAAAAGTTGCGTTCTGCATGAAGACGGACGTGAGCAGGTCGCCGGCTTTCACATGATGGGTGACCTGATGGGCATGGATGCCATCGGCGGCAGCGTACATCTGTGCAATGCAGTTGCACTGGAAGACAGTGAAGTCTGCGAAATACCGCTCTGCAACCTGGAATCCCTGTCGCGCGAAATACCTTCACTGCAACAGAATTTTCACCGCATCATGAGCCGGGAAATCGCCCGCGACTATGGCGTAATGCTGCTGCTCGGCAGCATGCGTGCTGAAGAGCGACTCGCCGTTTTTCTGCTCAACCTGTCCCAGCGCTTTGCATCGCGCGGTTATTCTTCGACCGAGTTTCATCTGCGCATGACGCGCGAAGAAATCGGCAGCTATCTCGGGCTCAAACTGGAAACCGTCAGCCGTACCCTGTCCCAACTCCAAAGCCAGGGGTTGATAGCTGTACAGAACAAGCATCTGCGCCTGCTCAAGATGGACAGTCTCAGGGAACTGATCGGCCAGCAGGCCTGCGGCAGCTGAACACGCGCCCAGCACTCCCTTGTCCAGCCGAATACGTTGTACCCGGTTGCTTTCGATCTTGCGCTCGATCCACATGAACATTTCGGTATACACCGTCTGTGGACAGGCATAACCGCACCACAGCCGACCGGCAACCGAAGTAAACTTAAATAACGAGCATGCCGAAATGATCAGCAACACCGTCAGAAATATGAAATCCTGCGGCCAGAACACCAGAACGAAGATGTAGAACTTGCGCGAAACGAGGTCGAACAACACCGCCTGGCGGTCGCTCCAGACCAACTACGGTGAACCATAGAACACCAGTTGCGTAGCGATGACCAGCACTACGCGCCAGCGTGCGAACCAGCCGCTTACAGCCCGCGGATAAAGCTTCTTGGGATCTCATAGAGGGAAGTTTCTACGTCCGTTGCGGTTTGGCCTGGCGCGTCGGCAGAGCGTTCCCGAGTGTTGTGAATCAGGTCAGAGGGTGGCACCAATCTGGTCCGGCATCATTATTTTTGATCCATAGCCAAAATCCACTGCACCAACGCCTTTGCATCGCCGTCGCTCACAGTAGGATTCGCGGGCATGGGCATTTGACCCCACACGCCCGACCCGCCTTTCTTTACTTTCTCGACCAGCTTTGCGGCAGCTCCTTTGTCACCGGAATATTTCCTGGCGATTTCCTGGTAGCCGGGACCAACGAGCTTCCTGTCAACAGCATGACATGTCATACATTGATTCTTCTTTGCCAGCGCTTCAGCATCCGCTGCCCAGGCACTGTCGACAATCGCGAGTGATCCAGACGCAGCAACCAAGCATGCAATTAGGTATCTTTTCATCTCTTCAAACCTCCATTAATAAAATCTTAAACCTGTGACTTCCGTTCAGATGATGTGTCTTGGCTTCAGGCTCATCGCCGTAAACGAGTGCTTGTAGGGTGACTCACCCATTTTCGTCAGCACGCCACGCCCCAGTTTGTAGCGATAATTATTGGTCATCGGATCTGGCACCGCATGGCACACCGCATTGGCCGGCGCCGACGGATAGTTGAAATTCGCCATCGCCACGCCTTCGCGCATTTCGTCCGATACGATCGCTACCGCCACGAATTGTCCGGTCGTTGTCTTGATATGCCCGTCCTTCATGAGTTGATTGAAGGTCAGATCGGCATCGAGCACACCCTGGGGCTGGCCGGTCTGGACATATACGGTATCGTTGTAGACCTGAACAAAATCACCGCCCTCGATGCCCTTGTCCGCGGCGTCCTTGGGATGAACGACAATGAACGGGTATGGCCAGCGCTGGCTCATATAGGGTTTCCTGAGATCATCGAAGCCAGATTGCCACGTTTCGTTTACGCGACCGTTGGTCACCCAGATCTCACCTTTCTCGCTGCGCGGTTTTACCGCCTCATAGAACTGAATCCATCCAGCATATTTCCATGGAGACTTGAGCAGGATAGCCTTTCCGCTGTGAGTGCCGAACGAATGCAGCCATTTCGGCTGCACTTCAGCCCCCTCGATCTCGCCCCAGTCGTTAGCGGGATCGTGCAGCCGTTGAGTACCGACCAACTCGCCGTTCTTGACCCGGATGGGCGTCTGTATCCCCGTAGTTCCGTACTTGCGCACCAGCTCATGCGCGCGCACACCGGCAGCCTTGGCCTTTTCCACCAGCGGGTGGTAATTGAGCACGCCGCCGCGGCCAAAGCGAGCGGACTCCTCGAACACGTCATTGGAATCTTTCCAGTCGTAGCCGGTGAAACCCATCTTTTGCGCGAATTTTTGCACCGCCCACCAGTCAGGCTTCGCTTCCCCCGGCGCATCGTAAAATTTGGAATAAAGACGCAGACGCCGCTCCGAGTTGCAGCGCGTGAAATCACCCTCACCCCAGGTAGCCGCCGGTAACACGATGTCGGCAAGCTGTGTATTCAACGGCTCCACCGGATAAATATCAGAATTCACCAGCACCATTCCACCTGAATCCACGCGTTTCTTGAAGGTTTCAAAAATTGCCTTGCGTTCGAGGCTGGAAATCTGGTTGGGATTACCGCGGGTCATGCCATGCACTGCATCCTGCAACTCCTGGCTCGCCATCATGGCGGCGAACCAGGTGGTGCCGAATACCCAGGTGAAACGGACATGTCCGTCCATCACCCAGCGGTCGAGGTTCAGGCTTTTCTTGCGCCGCCCGGGATATTTCTCCGGCGACAGCCAACCCGAGCCGCCGCCCGCACTCATGCCACCACGCTGGTGGCCGCCGCCGCGGGAAATAACTTGCCCCGGACGATTGCCCGCGCCACAGATCAGGCCCAGTGACGCGATGGAGGTTGTGTTCATGTAATTATTGGACCAGTAATTGCCCTTCTCAAGCATGAACGAGGTCTTGGGCCGCTGACCATTCGCCAGAGGTTTGGCGATCATCTCGGCGCAGCGCTGAATATCCGCCGCCTTAAGACCAGTGATTTTCGCCGCGTTTTCCAGCTTGTGCTCTTCCTGGCTGGTCACCCACTTGCTGTAATCATTCCAGTCGCTCTGCCAGGTGCCCCACGTGGTACGCCATTGCCAGCCCGTATTACGGGTACCGCGCCCGAAACCGGAATCAACATCCCAACTGCTAGCGATCCACTTGTCGATGAATTCCTTATCCTGCCAGCCATTATCAATAATGATCTTCGCCAGCGCGTTGTGCAGTATGGTATCGGTGCCCGGGATAATGGGCAGCCACAAGCCACCATTCTTCTCGCCGTAGGCCACCCCGGTTGTTTTGTGCGGGGTAACAAAAATCATCTTCTTGCTGGGATTAGCACCCGCCATCAGCCATTGGGTAAACAGCGTGGTCTTGGTTTCGTAGGGGTCGCACCCGGACATAAAGGCCACATCGCACATGCCCCAATCCTCATAGGATGCGGCGAACGAGTTGACGCCGGCATCATCGAGGCCGGTAGCGTCGTTGGAATTCGAAGGTTTGTCATGCGGTGCAAACGCCGGCGTGCCGATGCTGGTCATGGCAAGCTTGCTGATCGCGTACGTATTTTCGAAGTACTGGTAGGAATACGCTTTGACCGCCCACGCATGCTCACCATACTTTTCAAGCACGTATTTTGATATATCGGCCATGACGTCGGTCGCCAGCTCCCAAGAAACCGGCATCAGGGTGCCGCGCACCCGCATCTGCGGATACAGCAGCCGTTCGCTGGTCCGATTCTCGGGGTTGTAGCACTTCTGCGCCAGGGTGCCGCCGCGTATCGAATGGTTGCCACCGTTGTTGACAACCGTGGCCTCGAAGTCCGGCAATACGGCAACATGATGCGGCTTGCCCTGATAACGCACGATGTTGTGCTGGCTGGGACTGATCCACGGGCGCAGTATGCCCGGACTCGGAAAATCCACCTTCAGTGCGTTCTGGCCGGCCTTGCCGCCACCCTCTTTGCCCACCGGCCAGCGGTATACCTTGTAGCCGCAGGCGACGGTGCAGTAATCGCAGGCTGTCGTCAGAACTTCAGCGTCCTTGGGCGGCAAAGGCACATTGTCCTTTGCGAAGCTGCCGTATGTGGTTTCCTTGCTCATTTTATTGCTCCTGTTCTACTCACGTGCTGCGCTGCTCAACGTTCTTCGAATAACCGTAGATAAGGCCCATCACACCCACGGCGTAAAGATCGTCGCCCCGCAGATCAAGCAGTATCTGCGGCAGGCTCTCGGTGCCATGACCCGCCACTACCATGCCGTGACGCGTCAGATCGAAAGTAGTGAGATGGAGAGGGCACGGCCCCAGCACCTGATATTCGGGCTTGTAGGTGCCATGCATCGGGCCGCCCATATGCGTGCATTGCAGGTTGAAGGCCACCACATCTGCATCAGCTCCCACGCCTGCACCCGCCGGAGCGCCCAGCTTCACCAGAATGTTGGCTACATGGGGATAGGGATAGTTGAACTGGATGGGTATGCCTTTTTTGAGCGCGCTCAGGCGGCCGATTTTCTGGTCGGGATAAGTCGCCTTGAGGGCCATGGGATTTGCAGCCTTGGCCGCATCCGCTAGCCCGGGAATACCGCCGATGGCAACCACGGTGACTGCCAGTCCCCCGTTCAACAAAAACTCGCGCCGGCTCATGCACGGCCGTGCGGGCTCGCCTTGACCGTCGGCGAAATCATCGGGGAGCGCAATCGTCGGACGTTCGTTCATTGCCATATCTCCTATTTCATAACTGCGTAATCGGGAAGCTTGGGATCCTTGACGATGAGCGGCTCATCCATGCTCAAAGATTCGAGAAATGCCACCAGGTCCTTGACATCGGCATCGGACAACCCGAGTGCCTTGAGCAATGGACTCTTGTTGGGCGCGTCGCCACCGCCCCTGTTGTAGAAATGCACCACGTCCTCCAGCGTCGCCAGCGTACCGTTATGCATATACGGCGCGGTGTATTTGAGTTCGCGCAGCGATGGCGTGCGGAACTTGCCGATATCTTTGGGATTCTTCGTGATGTAATAAAGCCCGTGATCGATGTCCGCATCGCGGTAGATCTTCTCGCTGACGCCTTTCTGGTAGACCTCCCAGCGGAACGTAATTTGGGCCAGCGGCTCGTTGCGGAACGCCTCGCTGTGTGGAACACCGAGTGAATAAAACTTTTGATCCGAAGCAAGCGGCCCGTTGTGGCACTGGATGCAGTTCGCCTTGCCGTTGTAGAGCGCAAACCCGCGCTGTGCGGAGGAGGACAGCGCAGCCTTGTCGCCGCTCGCGTAGCGGTCAAAAGGCACCTTCTTGGGATCGGAGACGATGGTGCGCTGAAATGCAGCGATGGCTTGGTAGCCCTGCGTCATTCGCGGCCACTCCGTACCGAACACTTTCTTGAACTCAGCCACATATTCCGGAATAAAGCGCAGGCGCATTTCCATCACAGATCGGTCGCCATTGCCCGCCACCGCACCCTCGGCGGCTGAAGGCCCCTGGGACTCCAGACTGGTCACGGAGCCTTCCCAGAACAGCTTGTTGTAATAAGCCGAATTCAGGATCGTTTGCGAGTTGCGCCAGTGCTTGGTGCCGGGATAACCGCGGGAAATTGCGCCGCCGTCACCCCAACCCAGTTGGGGAAAATGACAGGACACACAACCCATGGTGCCGTTGCCGCTCAATCGCCCGTCCCAGAACAACTTTTTACCAAGCTCGACTTTCTCCGCGCTCATCGGATTGTCCGCGGGTACGGGGACCGGCGGCAGCAGGCCCAGCTGCGGGATAGCGGGCGGCCTCACGGATTTCGCCTGCTTGGCATCCTTCTGCACAGTCGCTGCGGCGGCCGTCGTCGCAACAGCAATAGCCGCCACACTGAGAGAAACCGCTAACAGGCCGGCAAGGGTACGATTCAGGATCATCATGATTCTCCGTCAGTTCTTGCCAAAAGAACGCAATTGAAAATCGAATTGCTTGGGCTGTTCGACGGTAACGGGATCACCGCTGAGCGCCAGCAGAAACGCAACCAGCGCTTTCTTGTCCTCCGGCGACAGGCCCAACGCCTTGAGCTGGCTACCCTTGCCGCCGCCGCGATCATAAAACTCGATCACGTCTTCCAGCGTTTTCAGCGTGCCGTTATGCATGTACGGTGCGGTGTACTTCAGTTCGCGCAGGGTCGGCGTAAAAAACTTTCCCTTGTCTCGCTCGTTCTTGGTGATCGCATGGGAGCCGACATCGGTTCTCGCATTCATGTAGTTGGGCATACCGCTGGTCGAGTAATGGCGCAGCATGGTGATCGCCCGCAGCGGGTTGTTCCAAATGTCCAGATTCTCGGGCACGCCCAAGCGATGGAACTTACCGTCGGAAAAAGTTGCTCCATTATGGCAACTCATGCAATTGGCTTTTCCCTTGAACAACCTCATGCCTTCTTTGGCCTGAGCACTGATCGCGCCTTCGTCGCCCTTGACGAAACGATCGAAAGGAACATTTTTGGATTCGATTGTTTTGACGAATTCGGCGATTACATTGAACATCCGCGGACCATAAGGATCGGCGCTCTTGCCAAAAATCTTCTGCCACATCTCGACATATTCCGGCACCTGCTTGAGGCGCTCCTGCACCAGTCGCCCGTCCGCATTCATGAAATGCGCTTCCGTCACCATGTCACGGACCAGAGTGCCAAGGTCCGCCCCGTCCAGCCGCCCGTCCCACATGAAACGCTCCCGGAGACGGGCATTGATGATGCTCGGCGCATTGCGAAAATAATCGGTGGCGGTATAGCCTTGAGACAGTGCCTCGCCGTCGGCCCACCCTTTCGCAGGGTTATGACAACTGGCACAGGATCGGCTCCAGTCTCCGGATATGCGTACATCGAAGAACAAGTGCCTTCCGAGTTCCGCCATATCCTTGTTCACTGGTTTGCTCTGCGGCAAAGCAGCAATCTCCAGCACGACGCTTCGCTCGGCTGCATATAGCGGCAGAATCACACCACCACTGGATAACACCAGGCTCGCTACAGCAAAACCGATTACCTGCCTTGCCGTTATCAATGTATTCATGATTGCGACGCGCCTCTCGAAATGAATTCCCTCAAACAGCCGCCATAAAGCAGTATTAGAATCTACAAAGCAAAGCATTGCCTCCGAATGCGTGGTCTTCTTGATCCAAATCAATAAAGCTGGAAATCGTCAGCAATACAGGTTGAAAGCTACTTTTTGGCCTGCCCGGACAAGCCAAGCATGCCGACGATGCCCCATACCACGGTCATGATCGCGAACTGCCGTACAACGTTGTAGTTGTAAGTCGATTGCGCCTGCATGTAGACTCTCCGACACGTTGATGATGCCGTGCAGCATAAAGATTGCACCCACTCCGCGTCTTGATCTACATCAACCCGCTGGCAGCGCGAAACAGCTAATTTATTTGTAACCACCAACCAAAGGAGAACAATAATGTTCCGCAACATCCTGGTTCCCACTGACGGCTCTGCACTGGCGCGCAAAGGCGTCAAGAAAGCCGTGGCATTGGCCAAGAAAACGGGCGCCCGCGTGACGGGGTTCCACGTTGCGCCGTCCTACAAGTTCAACGTTTATGCGGATTACGTACCGCCCGATTTCATCCTGCCGAAGGAATTCGCCGCACGGCAGAAAAAGGTTGCCGCCCGACATCTGGAAGCTGTCAAGAAAGAATGCAAGTCTGCCGGGGTGCGCTGCCAGACCTACTACGCCTCCAGCGATTTCGTCGCCGATGCCATCACCAAGGCCGCCAAGAAATACAAATGCGACCTGATCGCAATGGCCTCGCACGGCCGCAGCGGTATTTCGAGGCTCCTGCTGGGCAGCGAAACCCAGAAAGTGCTCGCCAATACCAACATTGCAGTGCTGGTGCTGCGCTAAACACCTGCGTGACCCAAGGGGCGGGGTCTGGCACCCCGCCCCTCAAGCCGGGCCGTCCGCCGGGCAGTCATCCAGTCGTTGATTTAGATCAACGCTCCCGCTCCCCTCAGCGTCTAACGTGCAGCTATCCACCCACACTGCGCTGACAGGAACCGCATCATGGCGACGATCACCGATCGCATTGACAATATTACGAAGATACCCCCGGAGTACCTGCATGCACGCCCCCCTGCCCCGCGCAGCGTCAAGATAGAAATCTCGCCGCGCTGCAACTACCGGTGCGGCTTCTGCGCACTGCGCACTGCGCACCTGCGAAGTGCAGCCCAAGTGGGACATGGATTTCAAGCTGTTCCAACGCATCACCCGCGAAATGCGTGACGCCGGCGTCGAGGAGATCGGTCTGTTCTACCTCGGCGAGTCATTCATGAACCCGCGCCTGCTGGTGGACTGCATCGCGTACACCAAACAGGAACTCGGGTTCCCTTACGTCTTTCTGACGTCGAATGCGTCGATGGCCTTCCCCGAGGCGGTCGACGCCTGCATGAAAGAAGGCCTGGGTTCGATCAAATGGTCGGTCAATGCCGCGGATGAAGAGCAGTTCGAAAGCATCATGGGCGTGTCGGGCAAGCTGTTTCACCGCGCGCTCGAAAATATCGAGGGCGCATGGAAAGTGCGGGAACAGAGCAAATACCGCACCGGCATCTATGCGTCTTCGATCCGTTATGACGGCGAACAGCAGCAACGAATGGAAGACCTGCTGCGTGCCCGCGTCCTGCCCTTTGTGGATCAGCACTACTGGCTGCCGCTGTATTCCATGGGCGCTTTTGCGACACAACGCGAAGAACAGCTCGGTTACCGCCCCACCGCCGGCAACCAGGGGCGAATCGGCGCCCTGCGCGAGCCGCTGCCATGCTGGTCCGCCTTTACCGAAGGCCATGTCACCGCCGAAGGCCGGCTCTCGGCGTGCTGCTTCGACGCCACTGCCAACTGGACCATGGGCGATTTGAACGCGACGCCGTTCATGGAAGCGTGGAACTCGGAAAAGTTCGCGCAACTGCGTGCCGCCCACCTCAAACGCGATGTGCGCGGCACGGTCTGTGAAAATTGCATTGCTTACGGATAATTCCCGTCGGCGGCCGACCGCCGCTAGCGCCCCCGTGACCCGGCCGGAGCAATCGGTTAAGTCGGCGACCTTTCTCGCCACGCTGCCCCTGCTGCGCGAACTCGATCGCGACGAGATCGGACGTATCGCCGCGCAAACGCTGCAGATCGAGGCACCGCGCGGCAGCGTGCTGTTCCGGCGCGGCGACCAGTGCACTGGTTTTCACGTCGTCATCTACGGACAGGTGAAACTCGCGTTGCAGACGGCGCACGGCGACGAAAAAATCATCGAACTGATCGGCGCCGGACAGAGTTTCGGCGAGGCGGTGATGTTCCTGGAAAAACCTTATATGGTGACCGCCGAAACGCTCGCCGACAGCAAACTGCTGCACGTCGCACGCACCGCGATCTTTGCCGAAATCGACCGCGATCCCCGACTCGCGCGCCGCATGATTGCCAGCCTGAGCATGCGCCTGCACCACCTGGTACACGATCTGGAATCGTACACGCTGCATTCGGGCACCCAACGCATCATCGGCTACCTGTTGAGTCTCGCAGATCAACAGGCGACCGGCGGCGTGCAGGTGGAACTGCCGGCACAGAAAAACGTGATCGCATCGCGCCTGAACCTCACCCACGAACACTTCTCGCGCATGCTCCATGATCTTGCGACCGCCGGACTGATTGAAGTCGACGGTCGCCGCATCCGCATTGTCGACTGCGAAAAACTCCGGAGCTTCGGCCATTAAGGTCAGCACCGGAGTTCGCGATCATAATTCGTCTGACGCACTTTTTTCAGTTTGCCGCCGGCAACATCCCCGACACCGCGACAGGAGATCTGCCGCGTTACCGAAGTGTTGATCTAGATCAGGTGGCTGGCCGCCGACAACTGCTAATCTGAACTAAGAACCTCGCGCACATACGGCGCGCACGAAGAATGGAGGCCTGTCATGGCAAAGATCATCGTTCTTGGAGGCGGCATCGGCGGCATGTCGGTCGCTTACGAATTGCGTTCGACCTTACCACCGTCGCATCAGATCACACTGGTCAGTGCTGACGATTTTTTCCAGTTTGTCCCGTCGAATCCGTGGGTCGCGGTCGGATGGCGTCAACGCAATGACATGTGTCTGCCGATCGGCCCCAACGTCGAACGAAAAGACATCGCATTCATTCCCAAGGCTGCGGCCGAGATCGACGCCCCACAAAACCGGATCTCGTTAATTGACGGCACCACGCTCGATTACGATTATCTGGTCATCGCCACCGGCCCCAAGCTGGCCTTTGACGAGGTGCCCGGATCCGGACCACAAGGACATACCCAGTCGATCTGCACCGTGGAGCACGCTGAGCGTGCGTGGTCAGCCTACCAGGAATTCCTCAAAAATCCCGGCCCAATCGTGATCGGTGCGATGGCTGGTGCAAGCTGTTTCGGACCGGCCTATGAGTTCGCCCTCATCGTCGACACCGACCTCCGCAAACGCAAACTGCGCCACAAGGTACCCATAACCTTCGTCACCTCGGAACCCTACATCGGCCACCTGGGTCTGGGCGGCGTAGGGGATTCCAAGGGCATGCTGGAATCCGAGTTCCGGGACCACGACATCAAATGGATTACGAATGCGAAAGTCACCGCTCTGGATACAGGCAAGATGAAAGTCGCGGAACACAATGAAAAAGCGGAAGTGATCAAAGAGCATGACGTCGCGTTCCGTTTTTCGATGATGCTCCCGGCGTTCAAGGGCGTGGACGCGGTGGCCGGCGTTGAAGGCCTTTGCAATCCGCGCGGGTTCGTCATCGTCGACGAGCATCAACGCAGCAAGAAATACCGGAACATATTTGCGGCCGGCGTATGCATCGCTATTCCGCCAGTGGAAGCAACGCCGGTACCCACCGGCGCACCCAAGACCGGCTACATGATCGAGTCCATGGTCGGCGCCATTGCCCGCAACATCAAGAATGAACTTGCCGGACAACCCGCCACGGCTCAGGCCACTTGGAATGCCGTCTGTCTGGCCGACATGGGCGACAACAGCATCGCCTTCGTCGCCCTGCCGCAGATTCCCCCGCGTAACGTCAACTGGATAAAAAAGGGCAAATGGGTGCATCTGGCAAAGGTGACGTTCGAGAAGTACTTTCTGCACAAAATGAAGCAAGGCACCCCAGAACCGATCTGGGAAAAACATCTAATGAAAGCCTTGGGCATCACGCGCCTGAGCGAATAGAAGACCATGTCGGCGCAGCGACGCCCTCCCGGAAATCGTTGATGTGCATCAAGGTGGACACGTATCCCGCAGCCGCATAATTGCGAAATCCATCCGGCTACGTTGCCAGCATCCAATCAACCGGTAATTTCATGTCGACAGCATTGCCAAACTGGAACTTGAAGGGCCGCTCGCTGAAACCCGTGGTACAGGGCGGCATGGGTGTAGGCGTTTCGGCACACCGCCTTGCGGGCAGTGTCGCCCGCCTGGGCGCGCTCGGAACGATTTCCAGCGTCGACCTGCGCCATCACCATCCCGATCTGCTGGAACAAACCAAAGACTGCCGGGACGAGCATCAGTTCGAGCAGGCCAACCTGATCGCACTGGACCGCGAAATCCGCAGCGCACTGGCGCTCGCCTCCGGCAACGGCGCAATTGCGGTCAACGTGATGAAAGCCGTCGCCGGGCATGCGACGTACGTACGCCAGTCCTGTGAAAGCGGCGCTCACGCCATCGTGATGGGCGCCGGCCTGCCGCTGGACTTGCCGGAAATGACTCGCGATTTTCCTGAAGTGGCGCTAATCCCGATATTGTCGGATGTCCGCGGCACTGCCATCGTGTTGAAGAAATGGCTGCGCAAGAACCGTCTGCCGGATGCCATCATCATCGAGCATCCGCGCTACGCCGGCGGCCATCTTGGCGCCACCCGTCCCGAAGAGATCAACGACTTACGTTTTGATTTCGACCCCGTCCTGACCGGGATTTTCGAACTGATGGAGCAACTGGGCATCGCGCAGGAACGCATTCCACTGATCGCCGCCGGCGGCATCAACAATCCCGAACAGGTGCGACTGCTGCTCGCGCTGGGTGCCGCAGCGGTACAGCTTGGAACGCCGTTCGCAGTGACTGAAGAAGGCGATGCCCACCCTGCTTTCAAGCAGGTGCTCGCCGCCGCGCAACCCGAAGATATCGTCACCTTCATGAGTGTGGCTGGACTGCCGGCGCGCGCGGTCCTGACCCCCTGGCTGAAAAATTATCTGCGCCGGGAAAAACAGCTGCAATCCCACGCCAAAGCAGACCCGCGTCGCTGCGTGCAGCGACTGAACTGCCTGACGATGTGCGGCCTGCGTGACGGCATCGCGCAGGCCGGACAGTTCTGCATCGACACCCGCCTGGCCTATGCACTCAAAGGGGATGTGAAGAAAGGGCTGTTTTTTCGGGGCTCGGAGAGCCTGCCCTTCGGCAGCGCAATCCGCCCGGTTGCCGAATTGATTGATTACCTGATGACCGGTAGAACACCGGTCTGCACCTAGACACTGCGTTTCAGTCTGCAACCGGGTCGAGTTTCACCCCGGTTTCTGGCATGCTTCGCCATTGGTGCTGTGCGCAGGCGATTCGGACCCGATGCCAGAGACTGAGAGAACCGGAACACCCCAGTTGATCAAAAGCCTGCAACAGGCAGGTTGTTACCCCCATCCCGTAACCGATATCGAACTGATCGAAACGCATATTTCGTGGGTCCTGCTGACCGGTGAATATGCCTACAAGATCAAGAAACCATTGAACCTGGGGTTTCTCGACTTCAGCACCCTGGCCTTGCGCCAGCACTGCTGCGACGAGGAATTGCGCCTGAACCGGCGGTTTGCGCCGGATATCTACCTCGAGGTCGTCCGCATCACCGGCGACGCGAATTCTCCGCATGTCTCGGGTGACGGTGCCGCCATCGAATACGCCGTGAAAATGCGGCAGTTTCCCCAGGAAGCGCTCGCCAGCAGCCTGCTCGCCGCGGGATCGCTCACGCCACGCCACGTGGAATTCTTTGCCGCGGAACTCGCGACCATCCACCGGGCAGCTGCGGCCACGAATGCCGTGAGCACGTTCGGGACGCCGCCGTCCATGCTGGACGCTGCGATCCAGAACTTCGATCAGCTCTCGCCGCTATTGACCGGCGCGGATGACGTCGCCGCCATGGCAAGGCTGCGCGCGTGGACAATGCGCGAGCACGACGCCCGAAAATCGCTGATGGATGAGCGCAGGGTCAAAGGCGCCGTACGCGAAGGTCACGGTGACCTGCACCTGGGAAATATTGTCTTGATCGAAGGGCGCCTGGTGCCCTTCGACTGCATCGAATTTAATCCTTCCCTGCGCTGGAACGATGTCCTCAGCGAAGCGGCCTTTCTGGTCATGGACCTGCACGACCGTGGCAGCCCCCGTCTGGCCTGGTTGTTTCTTAACGCTTACCTTGAGCATGCCGGAGACTATGACGGTGTCGGGGTGCTGCGCTTCTACCTGGTCTACCGGGCGCTGGTCCGCGCCAAGATCCACGCGCTGCGCGCGGCCCAGCCGGGCCTCACCACAGCACGGCGCAGGTCATTGCAACACGCCGCACGCAATTATTTAACGCTGGCTGAAACATTTACTGGTCGGCAGCCCGCGGCCCTGATCATCACCCACGGCCTCTCCGGATCCGGCAAGAGCCGTATTGCCGGAGAATTGATGCAACAACCGGGCGCGATTCGCATCCGCTCGGATGTCGAACGCAAGCGCCTGCACGGGCTTGCACCGCGGGACCGGGAAACGGGTGCCGTGGGTGCGAGCATCTACGGCGACGATGCGACGCAATCGCTTTATCAACATCTCGCGAGCTGCGCACAGGGCATCATCGCGGCAGGTTACACGGTCATCGTCGATGCCGCCTTTCTCAAACGCTGGCAGCGTGAGCTGCTGGCCCGGGTGGCAGCAGAAGCCGGCGTTCCTTTCCTGATCATGGCCGTCGCGGCGCCCGAAGACGTATTACGCCAGCGCATTCTGCAACGCCAGAGCGCCGACGACGATCCGTCGGATGCCGGAATCGCCGTGCTTGAGCATCAACTGAAAACCCGAGAACCTCTTTCCGCCGGCGAACACGGGATGAGCATGGAACTATCCAGCGATGGACCGGACCCGGCCGCCTGCAGCCTCAGGGTAATAGACGCCCTCAAATCGAGGCGACAATACTGAATCCGGCGTTTCACATCCCGCCCCATGGCAGCGGCTGGCGAGTGACAGCGACTGCGATGATGTAGAAAAACACCGCCTGCGCCGCCAGCCACGCCAGCAGGCGCTCGCCGCGAGTGCGGCCGAACCGCAGCGCGATCATGCCCAGACCGATATAGCAGAACAGCGCCAGCACCTTGGCGGTCAGCCAGCCGGCAACCAATGGATACTGCCGGATCATGATTGCCATCGCGACGGCGCTGGCCAGCAGACCGGTGTCAACGACATGCGGCAGCACCCTGACCCATCGCACCCGCAGCAACGGCGAATCGCGCAGCATCCAGATGCCGCGCACGAAAAACAGCGTATAGCTGATGACGACGCAGGAGACGTGGATCAGCTTGAGCGTGGTGTGTTCGATACTCTCCTCCCGGCGGTATATGCCGCCGTGATCAAGGCAGCAGGTTTACGCCGTCGAGCGGATCGTTCGCCCGTGCCGCCTGAATGTCAGCATCAAACGGTTCAAAGCGTCCGCTTTCAACATCGAGCACCAGCACCCTGCCCTCTTCGATGAGATAGTGCCAGCCGCGCAAAAAAATCTCACCGGCCTCCACTCGCCGCCGCACCATCGGATAACCCATCAGGCGCTCGAGCTGCAAAGCCACCGAACGCTGCTCGGTGCGGCGCAGCGCCTCTTCCGACAATGTAACCGGCAACACGGCATCACGGCCCAGCTCCAGCCACTGCGCCATATGCAGCGCTTCGGCTGGTGGCTCGGTGTACAACGCCCTGATCGCCCCACAGTGACTGTGGCCGCAGACGATGATCTCGCGCACATGGAGGTTGAGCACCGCGAATTCGATGGCGGCCGCCGTTCCATGGTAACCATAGGAGGCATCAAAGGGCGGCACGAAATTACCGACGTTGCGCACCACGAACAGCTCACCGGGGCCGCTCTCCATCAATAGATGCGGAACCACGCGGGAATCACAGCAACCGATGAACAGCACGGTCGGGTGCTGTCCATGATCAACAAGGCCCTTGAACTGTTTCCGCAGACGCGGGAAATAGCGCGTATGGAAGCGCCGCAGGCGGTTGACGATTTCGTCTGGCATATGACTCTCTAAGTCTCGCAACTTCCTCGTATCCGCAGATGGAGTTCTGCGCGCATCGATCAGAACGCCTACCCCGGTTTACCATCGAGGCGCGGTCGCGTCAGCACCGGCCAGTAACGCACGGCATAAAGCCCGAAAGCTGCGGACCAAAGCACACCCGACACCTGGACGCTGGCCAGATAGGCGGCCGGGACGGCCATGCCACCGAATACCCGCACAAGTGCCGCCGCCTGTATCAACAGGAAGCACGTCAGTTCATAACCATCCGCGACCAGCGGCCGGGCGGTATGCCCACGCGCGGTGCGCGTCATCATGCCCAGCGTCAATCCGCCGATCGCGCCTACCGTCAGTGCATGGATCGCGTACGATTCTGCGAGCCAGCCCAATCCGGACAGTGCGCGCAGCGCAAGATGCACGACGATCCACGCGTACGCCGCATGCAGTATCCACACCAGCGGCACGGCACGGGTGCGCCACGGCCGCCACAGGTAGAGGCGGGTGCCATGTGCCATCACAGCGATCAGCGTGATGGCAGCGACGTATCCGGATGGCCATTGAAAAAAGTCGGCGATGAACAGTAACAGCACCGACCCCAGCGATAGTTTTTCGACCAGAGCGTGACGCGACGCGCCGGCACCAGGCACGCCGTTGTTGGTAAACATCGGAATGACGCGTCCACCCATGACCGCCATGATGAACAGCATCACATCCAGGCCCAGCACGAGGCCCAGTCGCGGCGGCAACTCGAAAACGCCACGCAGACCCAGATGCAGCGCAGCCACCAGTGCCCCCATCAGTACCAGCAGGCCGACAAAAAAGTAGTTGCGCACATTGCGCGATCGCAGCAATGGCACCGCAATCGCCACGGCAAGTGCCACGGGGAATGCTGCGTTGACCACCGCAGCCGGCGTGCCGAAGGGCGTCAGCACCAGCACCCGTCCGGCGACCCACAGAGCGACCAATACCATCAGCGGGACGCCGACGGCCGTCGGCTGCCCGGTCCATGCGCGCACTGCTGTCAGCAGAAAACCGGCGACCACCGCCATGGTGTATCCGAACAGCATTTCGTGGCCATGCCACAGGTGACTCGGCAGATACGCGAACGGCAGCAAGCCCGAATACTGTGCGGCCCACAACAAAACACTGATGGCGCTGAATACGCTCGCGCACAGGTAAAACGGACGGAAACCCAGGTTCCACAGGGCGAAGCCTGTCACGGTGCCACCTCAGTCGATCAGCATGGGATTGCCCAGCCGGTCAAAGGGCATGAACGATCCGAATGCGCCCGCCTTGATGTCCTCAATCATACGACTAAGGGACTTGTCGGCTTCCGTGCTCGACGGCGGACTGCCATCGCGTCCAGACAGGCCGGCGACAAATACAACCGCCCAATCACCTCCGAAGCCGCGAGACTCCTCCACCAGCGCGTCAAATGTGCTCAACTCATCCGGAGCCTTGTCCACCGACATCCGCGGCATCAGCGTGCCACCCTCCCCGGTTGCAAAGCGGGCACGCTGTTCCGGCGTACTGTCTTCGGGCAGAGCCGCCTCAGCAAATACAAACAACAGGCGCTGCGGCTCGGATTGCTTTCGTGCGGCCTGCAGCAAATCGTCAAAATTCGATATATTCATCGCAATCAGCTCCTAGGATGAGTTTTACCCGCAAGGTAGCGCATGGTTACTGCACCAGCGGGGTATCAGCCGCATCGAGCGCTACACCCTCCACCACGGCTTCGCCGGCAAGCAGCGTCAGATACTGACGCAGCGACGTGACAAAGGTCTGCTGACGCAGCGAATTAGTCACCGCACCACGCACCGCGGCAAAAGACTGCGCCATGCCCGGCTCGCGTGCCAGTACCTCAACCACGTGCAGGCCGAAACGGCTGTGCACGAGACGCGGCAATACGCCCACTTCGACATGACCGAACATCTCACGTGAAAATTCGGGTGCGCAATCTTCTGCTGTAAGCCAGCCCAGGTCGCCACCCTCCGCGCCGCTAGGACAATTGGACAGCTCACGGGCGGCACTGGCAAAAACACCAGCCGTCTTGCCGTCATGACAGCGAACGTCAAGTAGGGCGATTTCGGCTCGTTTACGCAAGGCCACCACATCCACGCCTGGAGTGACCGCAAAAAGTATGTGCCTGACCCGAACGCGCTCACCAGTACGGTAACTGCTTTCGTGAGCGGCATAGTGGCGGCGGCAATCTTCCTCGGACGGATCGGGAATCGCGAGATTCTTCTCGAGTAACTTTTCAATGGCAGCAGCGGCAGCTTCGCTGATCACGCCGTCGGCCGATGGTGTATCGCTCACCGCCAGCAATCCGGCGGTCTGCGCAGCCTGCCGCAGCAGTTCGGTACAGGCGCGCTGCCGCACTTCCTCTACGGTCAGTGTTTCATCAGGCACATTCAAAGCGACGCCGTTGACGGTAGCAACGGGATTTGCAACGCTTGTTTCTGCAATCATGGTGTCCGCTCCCGATTAGCTCAGATACCGGCGCCGGGTTGGCGCGGCTGGTTGTGATCGGCCGGCACATTGAGACGGCGACTGCGCACCACCTGGCGGGGCCGGAACAGATAGAACACCGTCGCGAATCCGCTCCAGACATGCACCAGCCTGCTGAATGGAAACAGCAGGAAGATGGTCATGCCCAGCACCAGATGCACCTTGTACGGCCATGCCAGCGGGATCAATCCCGCTGCATCGCCCACACGGAACGTGAACACCCGTTGCGCCCAGTCGGAGAGCACCAGCATCACGCTGCCATCTGAATGCGAGAACGAGTACGGCAGGGTAATCAGGCCCAGCGTCAGTTGCACCCACAGAATGATCAGAATCGCCAGATCGGTGCGATGACTGGTCAGACGGATACGTGGATCAAACACGCGACGATAGATCAGCAGGCTCAGGCCGATAAAACAGATCAAACCCGCGATGCCGCCCGCGATGATGGCAACCAGTTGCTTGTTTGCGGGGCTGATGAAAGATTCATACACCCAGTGCGGCGTCAGCAGGCCCACAAAATGGCCAAAGAAAAGAAAGAGTATACCCACGTGGAACATGTTGCTGCCCCAGCGCAGAACGCCCGTGCGCAACAGCTGCGACGAGTCGCTTTTCCAGGTGTATTGATCCCGGTCATATCGCGCCAGACTGCCCATCAGGAAAACCACCATGCAGATGTACGGATAGGCGCTGAACAGGAATGTATGGAGATAGGTTTCAAAGGCGTTCATAGGGCCGCTCCTGTATTGGCGTTCTTGCGGACAAAATGTATGGGTTGTGCCTCACCGGGTTTGGCCTGTCCCTTGATCGAGCAGCCGTCAAACGCCAGCGGCTCGGCCCAGGTCTCATCCAGCGGCAGCTCGGCGGCAAGCTTGACCGTCTGCACTTTTTCGCCAGCAAGTTCCAGCAAAGCGCCAAGCACGCTCGCGTACGGACTTTGCTGCTGTAACGCGGTAAACAAGGCGTTGAAAATATGCGCCATTTCAATCAGAAAGGCGCGCGCCTCGCGCGGCGGCTGTGTCGAAACAAACTCGAGCACGGCGGGAAGGTAGTCGGGCAACTCACCCGGCGCCAGATACAAACCCGCCTTTTCGTAAGTTTGCGCAAGATCGATCATCGCCGGGCCACGGTCGCGCGAATCGCCGTGCACGTGTTCGAACAAGTGCAACGACGTGGCACGGCCGCGGTCGAACAGTTGCACATATGCCGCCTCCACCTCCAGGGGCTCAGCCCCGGCCAGCGAGTCGATCAATGCCTCCAGTTCCGACAGCCGGGCTGCGGACAACGCGGCTTCGCGGCGCAGAATTTCGCGCATTTCCGGCAGGTAACCCGTCATTCCGGGATCGGGATAGCCGAGCAGGGCAGCCAGTACGCGCAGGGTTCCGGGTGCCGATATCAATTTTGAATTACCCAGCATGGTCAGACCTCCAGCTTGATGGGAATGGTGCGCTTCTTCTCGCTGCCAAACAGACTGGTCTCGCTGACTCCCTCGGAACAGCCGTTGCCGAACGTGAAACCGCAGCCGCCACGCACGTTGAACGTGTTTTCGGCGTACTCGCGATGAGTGCTCGGAATCACGAAGCGATCCTCATAGTTTGCAATCGCCATGATGTGGTACATCTCCTCCACCTCATCCTGCGTGATCCCCACCTGTTCCAGCACCTTGGTATTGATACGCTTATCGACATGCTTCTCACGCTGGTAGGCGCGCATGGCCAGCATGCGCTCGAGTGCACGCACTACGGGAACCGTATCGCCGGCCGTCAGCAGATTGGCCAGATACTTGACCGGTATGCGCAGCTGGTTTACATCCGGAATTTCCCCGTTGGCACCCACATGGCCGGCATTGGCCGCCGCACTGATCGGCGACAGCGGAGGCACATACCAGACCATCGGCAGCGTGCGGTATTCCGGATGCAGCGGCAATGCCACCTTCCACTCCACCGCCATCTTGTACACAGGGCTGTTGCGCGCCGCCTCCATCCATTTGTCCGGAATGCCGTCAATGGCCGCCTGCGCAATCACCTGCGGATCATTCGGGTCCAGGAAGATGTTCAACTGCGCGTGATACAGATCGCGGTCATGCTCGACGCTGGCCGCTTCCTGAATCCGGTCCGCGTCGTAAAGCAGCACACCGAGGTAGCGGATGCGGCCGACACAGGTTTCCGAGCAGACCGTTGGCTGCCCCGCCTCGATGCGCGGATAGCAGAATATGCATTTCTCCGCCTTGCCGCTTTTCCAGTTGTAGTAAATCTTCTTGTACGGACAGCCGCTCACGCACATACGCCAGCCACGGCACTTGTCCTGGTCGATCAGCACGATACCGTCTTCCTCGCGCTTGTAAATCGAGCCCGAGGGGCAGCTCGCCACGCACGCGGGATTCAGACAGTGCTCGCACAGCCTGGGCAGGTACATCATGAAGGTGTTTTCGAACTGGCCGTAGATATCCTTCTGGATATCGTCGAAGTTTTTGTCTTTCGAGCGCTTGCTGAACTCGCCGCCAAGGATTTCTTCCCAATTCGGCCCCCAGACGATCTTGTCCATCTGCTTACCGGTGATCAGGCTGCGCGGTCGTGCGGTCGGCGTCGCCTTCATTTCCGGCGCACTCTGCAGATGACCATAATCGAAGGTGAACGGCTCGTAGTAGTCGTCAATCTGCGGCAGATTGGGGTTGGCAAAAATTTTCATCAACAGCTGCCACTTGCCCCCCTGCCGTGGCTGGATGGAACCGTCGCCTTTGCGCACCCAGCCACCGTTCCACTTGTCCTGGTTCTCCCATTCCTTGGGATAGCCGATCCCGGGTTTGGTCTCGACGTTGTTGAACCACGCGTATTCCATGCCGGGCCGGCTGGTCCAGACATTCTTGCAAGTGACCGAACAGGTGTGGCAACCAATGCACTTGTCCAGGTTCAACACCATGCCGATTTGCGCGCGTATTTTCATAAAGCCTCCTGCCGGGCCGCCCCAAAGAAGGCGTACGCCCCCTCGGGGGGCAGCGAACGAACGTGAGTGTGGGGGTTCATGCATTTTCTCCATGGGCTTGCACAGTACGGATCAGTTCATCAGCCACCGGCGTATCCAGCCAGTCGATCTTCTTCATCTTGCGCACCACCACGAACTCGTCGCGATTGGTGCCTATGGTGCCGTAGTAGTTGAAGCCGTAACTCAACTGCGCGTAACCACCGATCATGTGCGTGGGCTTCAACACGATGCGTGTCACCGAGTTGTGGATGCCGCCGCGCGCACCGGTGATTTCGGACCCCGGTGTGTTCACGATCTTTTCCTGCGCGTGGTACATCATCACCATGCCAGGATTGACACGCTGGCTGACCACCGCCCGCGCCGCGATGGCGCCGTTGATGTTGAACAGCTCGATCCAGTCGTTGTCGACGATGCCAGCGCGTTTCGCATCGTCCTCGCTCAGCCAGACGCACGGGCCGCCGCGGCTCAAGGTGAGCATCAGCAGGTTATCAGTGAAGGTGGAGTGGATGCCCCACTTCTGGTGCGGCGTGATGAAGTTGAGCAGGATCTCGGGGTTGCCGTTGCTTTTTATGCCATGAATGCCTGCAGTCGTTTTCAGGTCCACCGGTGGACGGTAGCTGACGCAACCTTCGCCAAATGCCCTCATCCATGGATGATCCTGATAAAACTGCTGGCGACCGGTCAAGGTGCGCCACGGAATCAGTTCATGCACATTGGTATAGCCTGCATTGTAAGAAACAGTCTCGCTCTCAATACCGCTCCACGTCGGCGACGAAATGATTTTTCTCGGTTGCGCCTGAATGTCGCGAAAGCGGATTTTCTCGTCCTCGCGGTGCAGCGCGAGATGGGTATGGTCGCGTCCGGTCTGCTTGCTGAGCGCTGCCCAGGCCTTGACCGCAACGTGCCCATTGGTCTCGGGCGCGAGTTGCAGAATCACCTCACAGGCATCAATATCGGTCTCGATCTTCGGCATGCCTTTGGTTACGCCCTCGACATTATTCAGGCCGTTGAGTTCACCCAGTTGCGTGACCTCGTCCTGCGTATTCCAGGAGATGCCCTTGCCGCCGTTGCCCACCTTGTTCATCAGCGGGCCGAGTGCAGTGAAGCGCTTGTACACGTTCGGATAATCACGTTCGACCACCGTCATCTGCGGCGCAGTCTTGCCCGGGATCAGGTCAATCTCGCCGCGCTTCCAGTCCTTCACGTCGAACGGCTGCGCCAGTTCGCCCGGGGTGTCGTGCATCAGCGGCGTCAGCACCAGTTCCTTCTCGACACCGAGATGGCCCACGCATACTTCGCTGAACTTCTGCGCAAAACCCTTGTAAATGTCCCAGTCGCTGCGGGACTGCCAGGCCGGATCCACCGCGGTGGACAATGGATGGATGAATGGATGCATGTCGCTGGTGTTGAGGTCGTTTTTCTCGTACCAGGTGGCCGTGGGCAGCACGATGTCTGAATAAAGACAGGTCGTGCTCATGCGGAAGTCGAGCGTCACCAGCAGGTCGAGCTTGCCTTCCGGCGCCTTGTCATGCCACACCACTTCCTGCGGTTTGGCATCATCCACGCCCAGATCCTTGCCCTGCACGCCGTGGCTGGTGCCCAGCAGATGCTTGAGGAAATACTCATGCCCCTTGCCGCTGGACCCCAGCAGATTGGAGCGCCAGACAAACAGGTTGCGCGGCCAGTTGTCCGGATGATCCGGATCCTCGCAGCTCATCTTCAACGAACCGCTTTTCAGCGCCTTGACCGCGTAATCCTTCGGGTCCGCCCCCGCCGCCTGCGCATCGCGCACCACCTGCAGCGGGTTGGTTTTCAGTTGCGGTGCCGACGGCAGCCAGCCCATGCGCTCGGCACGCACGTTGTAATCAATCATGCTGCCGCCAAAGAGTTTCTTGTCCGCGAGTGGTGACAGTATCTCTGACACACCGAGTTTTTCGTAGCGCCATTGATCCGTATGCGCATAGAAGAAGCTGGTGCTGTTTTGCTGGCGCGGCGGCCGTACCCAGTCGAGCGCGAAGGCCAATGGCAACCAGCCGGTCTGCGGCCGCAGTTTTTCCTGCCCGACGTAATGTGCCCAGCCGCCACCGCTTTGACCGATGCAGCCGCACATCATCAGCATGTTGATGATGCCGCGATAGTTCATGTCGCTGTGGTACCAGTGATTCATTGCCGCACCGATAATCACCATCGACTTGCCATGGGTCTTGTCGGCATTGTCAGCAAACTGACGCGCGACGGTGATCACCTGGTCACGCGGTGTTCCGGTGATTTTCTCCTGCCATGCGGGTGTGTACGGCGTATCGTCATCGTAACTGGTGGCGGCCAGCTCACCGGGCAGACCGCGGGCTACACCATAATTGGCGGCCTGCAGATCGAATACGGTGGCCACCAGCGCCTCGTGTCGGTCACCACCCTTGCCGATGGAGATACGCTGTACCGGCACCGTGCGCACCAGCACATCACTATTGCCGCTGGTCAGGGTATTGCCCTGAAAATGCTCACGGGCAATACCGCCAAAATACGGGAACCCAACCTTGGCGGTTTCCGGATTCCCCTGCACGCCCTCCATCAACGACAGCTTGAGCTTGACGTCTGTGCCATGTTGCGCCTCTTTCGCCTCGAGGTTCCACTGCCCCTCATCGGCACGGCCGTCAGCTCCCCAGCGAAATCCGATCGCGCCATTAGGCAGAACAACCTTGCCCGTAGAGTCGATGGCGACCGTTTTCCATTCCGGATTATTGGTCTGGCCCAGCTGGTCTTCGAAATCCGATGCACGCACGTAGCGATCCGGCACCATGACCTTTTCGCCATTCTCCAGGACCTGTTCTTTCAGTGTCACCAGCATCGGCAGATCAGTGTAGCGGCGGGCGTAATCGTCGAAGTAGGCACTGCGCCGCTTTTCATCTTCCGGGAAATAAAATTCTTTCAGGATCACATGGCCCATAGCCATGGCCACGGCCGCATCGGTGCCCTGCTTGGGGTGCAGCCAGATGTCGGACAACTTGGCCACCTCGGAATAATCCGGTGTCACCGCGACGGTTTTGGTGCCCTTGTAACGAACCTCGGTGAAAAAATGCGCATCCGGGGTACGCGTCTGCGGCACGTTGGAGCCCCAGGCGATGATGAAACTACTGTTGTACCAGTCAGCCGACTCGGGCACATCGGTCTGCTCACCCCAGACCTGCGGGCTGGATGGAGGCAGATCGCAGTACCAGTCGTAAAAGCTCAATGACACGCCGCCGATCAGCGACAGGTAACGACTGCCGGCGGCATAACTGATCATGGACATCGCGGGAATCGGCGAAAAGCCGAGGACGCGGTCCGGGCCATGCTTCTTGATGGTGTAGACATTGGCTGCGGCGACGATTTCATTGACCTCGTCCCAGCTCGAGCGCACGAATCCGCCAAGACCGCGCACACTCTGGTAGTCGCGCCGCTTGGCGTCGGACTCGACGATGGAGGCCCAGGCGTCGACCGGGCTCTTGTCCAGGCGTGCTTCACGCCAGCTCTTCAGCAATCGGCCACGCACCATCGGATACTTCACGCGATTCGCACTGTAGAGGTACCAGCTGTAGCTGGCGCCGCGGGCGCAACCGCGTGGCTCGTGGTTGGGCATGTCCCAGCGGGTACGCGGATAGTCAGTCTGCTGGGTTTCCCACGTCACGATGCCGCCTTTGACATAGATCTTCCAGGAACACGACCCGGTGCAGTTCACGCCGTGGGTGGATCGCACGATCTTGTCGTGTGCCCAGCGATTGCGGTAGGCGTCTTCCCAGGTGCGGTCGTCGCCGTTGGTCACGCCAAAGCCCTCGGCAAAAGATTCCTTGGGGTTGGCGAAGTAGTTCAGTCGATCCAGAAAGTGACTCATTTTAATCCTCGCTTATGGTGAGTCGTGATCTGCAAGCGTAAAAGCACACCACAGGTTCAGTCGTAAGTCGTCTCGCGTTCCGTCGCTTGATCAGCATGGCATTTCCGCGTTCTTCCTGGCGTAATACCACCAGGTCATCACAATGCAGGTGACATAGAAGAAGATGAATACATAGAGCGCCGCCTCAGGTCCGCCGGTCATCGTGATCGAAGAGCCGTAACTTTTTGGGATGAAAAATCCGCCGTAAGCTCCGATGGCGGACGTGAAACCGAGCACCGCCGCCGCCTCCTTGTTGGCATCCTTTACCGCCTGATCCTTGTCCGCGGCGCCCTTGCCTTCCGCAGCCTTCAGTCGTTCAGTCATGAAGATCACCGGGATCATGCGAAAGGTTGACCCGTTGCCGATGCCGGTCGTCAGGAACAGCAGCATGAACATAGCGAGGAAGCCGTAGAAGTTGCCGGCTACGGGCCCCCACGGCAATGCCAGCGCACCGCCCGCCCCTTTGGGCAGGAAATAGAGCACGCCGACCACCGCCAGCGCCATCAACATGAAATTCCAGAACGTGACCGGCGCACCGCCCATTTTGTCGGACAACCAGCCGCCAAAGGGACGGATCGCAGCGCCTACCAGCGGGCCGAGGAACGCGTACGTCAATGCATTCACTTCCGGAAATTGCGACTTGATTAGCAGCGGAAACCCGGCCGAATACCCGATGAAGGATCCGAACGTGCCCAGATAAAGCCAGCACATCAACCAGTTGTGCTTGCGCTTGAAAATCACCGCCTGCTCGGAGAACGATGCTCTTGCGCTGGCGATATCGTTCATGCCGAACCAGGCAGCGATGGTCGCAACGAGGATGAACGGCACCCAGATGAAGCCGGCATTCTGCAGCCACATTTGCCGGGTTTCGTTCCCCTTGAGCCAGACCTGCGGCTCGCCACCCAGCATCCCGAAGACCCCCGCTGTGATGACCAGCGGCACCACGAATTGCACTGTCGAGACGCCAAGGTTGCCCAGACCGGCGTTCAACCCGAGCGCCGAGCCCTTGCGCTCCTTGGGAAAAAAGAAACTGATGTTGGCCATGCTGGAGGCAAAGTTGCCGCCGCCGAAGCCGCACAACAGCGCAAGAATGACAAATGTCGGATAGCTGGTCGTCGGATCCTGGACCGCGAAACCGATACCCAGCGCCGGCAGCAATAGTGACGCGGTTGAAACGGCAGTCCATTTACGGCCGCCGAATATCGGCACCATGAACGAGTAGAAAATGCGCAGCGTGGCACCACACAGTGCCGGCAACGCAGCCAGCCAGAACAACTGATTGGTTGAAAATTTGAACCCGATATTGGGCAGATTGACCACCACTACGCTCCAGACCATCCAGATCGCGAAGGCCAGCAGCAGCGCGGGAATCGATATCCACAGGTTGAGATTCGCAATGGCTTTGCCTTCACGCACCCAGAACGCCTTGTCTTCCGGCGTCCAGATCTGCAGCACGCTGCCCATCCTGGGTTTCGTCACAACGGTTTGAGCATTCATGACCGATCCTTGTAGTTAAGACACTCTCAAGTAAAGTGCGCGGGTTCGGGATGCTGTTTGGCGCGCTCCATGCCCATCGGACGCACCTCCTTGAAATACATCCACATCAGCGACACCCAGACGATGCCGAACATGAGCATGAACGCGGACGAGCGCACGCCCGTCAGGTCCACCAGCACGCCGAACATGATGGGCAGGATGAACCCGCCCATGCCCCCGGCGAGACCCACCACACCGGAAACAACACCGATGTTTTTCGGGTAATCGTCGGAGATGTATTTAAAGACCGAAGCCTTGCCGATGGCGAAAGCGATGCCCATGGTGAACATCAGCATGGTGAACACCACCGAGTTAAGCCCGATATGAAAAGTCGTCGGCCCCGACACTGTCTGTATGGTCACACTGGTCTGCGGATACGACAGGAAAAACAGGCACACCAGAGACACCCACAACACCCACCAGGTCACGGTATGCGCGCCGAATTTGTCGGAGAACCAGCCGCCCACGGCGCGCAGCACGCCGCCGGGAATACTGAATGCCGCCGCCAGCAGCGCCGCCAATTGGAGATCGAACCCGTATTCGGTGATGTAGTACTTGGTCATCCACAGCGACAAGGCGACATAACCGCCGAACACGATCGAATAGTACTGGCTGTAGCGCCAGACCGTCGGATCCTTCAGTGCCTGCAATTGCTCGCGGACGGTTACGGTGCTCTTTCCCGAACTGTGATCCGGATCTGTGTAGGTAAACATCCAGAAAATGACGACGGTCAGCAACATCAGAACTGCATAGACCTTGGGCACCATGGTCCAGCCGTAGGCAACTACGATGGTTGGCGCAATCAGCTTGGTCAATGCCGCGCCGGTATTGCCGGCACCGAAGATGCCCATGGCGAGGCCCTGGCGCTCCTTCGGAAACCAGCGCGCGCAGTAGGCGATGCCGACGGTGAACGAAGCGCCCGCGATACCGACAAACAGGCCGGTCACCAGGTAATGCCAGTATTCGGTTCCGATGGATATCAGCCAAATCGGAATGATGGTCGACACCATCAGTGCGAAAAACACGACGCGACCGCCGTACCGGTCGGTCCACATGCCCACGGGCAGACGGAACAGCGACCCGGTCAGCACCGGCAACGCCACCAGAATGCCGAACTGGGTTTCGTTGAGATCCAGGGTTTTCTTGATCGGGATGCCGATCACGGCAAACATCATCCAGACCATGAAACAGACAGTGAACGCGAACGTACTGGCGGTCACCACCGACCAGGCTTTGTAGTTTTGCGTAACCATCTTCACTCCTTTGGGATATTGCGAGTGAAGATACGCAGCACACGCGCCCCCAACCATTCCCCGGATGGGTAACAGGGAACCGGCAGACGGACTAGGTTGTGCTGACGACTAGTGCTTAAGAACTAGTCCTTTGGTGCAGGTCCACGGCGGACGCACACCCGCATTGCGCGGAGTTAATGTAACTTATTGTTTTAATTATGTTTTTCAGACAACCCATGTTCGACAGCATAAACTGCCGCCTGCACCCGGCTGTTCAGGTTGAGCTTGCGCAATATGTTCTGCACATGAATCTTGATCGTGCTTTCGGCAAGATCGAACTCGCGCGCGATTTCCTTGTTGCTGGCGCCACGAGCCAGCACCGCCAGGATCTCGCGCTCACGCACGCTGAGCCGGTCCTTGTCCGCCTGCGACACGCCAGCCACCGGACCCTTGAGACCGGCCACCAGTTTCCCGGTCATCTCGGGCGATACGACAGACTCGCCAACCGCAGCCCGCCGGATGGCATCCACAAAATACTCGGTATCGATGTTCTTCAGCAGATAGCCGGCGGCACCGGCACGCAGCGTCGCCAGCAGATCCTCCGCGTCCTCCGACACCGTGAGCATCAGCACCCGCGTCTGCGGCAACTCCTCCAGCAACGTACGCAACACCTCACGGCCCGTGACACCCGGCATATCGAGGTCAAGCAACACAATGTCGGGCTTCAACTGGCGGGCCTGCTTGACGCCATCAAGTCCGTCGGCGGCCTCACCGACGACCTCGATATCAACCTGTCGGGCGAGCAGCGCCCTGACGCCGCTGCGAAAAAGGTTATGGTCATCGACCAGCAAAACCCTCAGTTTCCCGCTCATGCATGTACCTCGCGAAATGGTTCAGCACTACCGTCCGTGCCCTGGCCCACGGGAAGCATCATCGTTACTGTTGTTCCAACGCCCGGTTCAGAGCGAACTTCGACCCGCGCACCGATGCGCTGGGCGCGCTCGCGGATGATGCGCAGGCCGATATGATCTTCCGCAACGTCCGGGCTCGCGTTGATGTCGAAGCCGTGACCGTCGTCGGTGACGACAAAGCGGTAGTCGGCATCGCGATGCACTGCAAGCCTGACCAACGCAGCACCGGCGGCATGTTTGCGGATATTTGACAATGCCTCCTGCAGTATATGCAGGACCTGCAACTGCGTCTCCGCATGCAATGGCACACCCGTTCCGGTATCAGAGAACTCCGTTTTCAGTCCCGACTGCGCGCCGAACTGCAGCAGCATCCGCTGCAGGGCCACGCCGACATCCTCCTCCTGCTTTGCGCGCACGCGGAAATGCGTCAACAACTCGCGCACAGTGTCGTAACTCTCGCGCACGCCCTCCCGTATGTTTCCCAGCACGTCTGTCACCTCGCCCTTCGCATCCCGCTGCAGTGAGTCCTCGAGCATCTGCACCTGGATATTCAGAAATGCCAGCGATTGCGCGATCGAGTCATGTAATTCCCGTGCCAGCAGGCTGCGCTCCTCATATACCGCCAGTTCACGGGCACGCGATGCCAGTCGCTGGTTCTCTATGGCTATTGCCAGATGCTGCCCGAGCGCGTTGAGCAGTTCGCGATCCTCGGGGCTAATCGCGTGCGGTATCGTGAAATAGAGGTTGAATATCCCCAGCAGTTCACCCTTCAGCCGGATCGGAAAAATGGCCACGGTCCGGTATCCCGCGTTACGACAATCGATGGCCACATCCGGCGCGATGTCGTCGAGCACATCCACCGCGCTGCGGTTCACCTGCGCTGCCGCCCCGCACAGGCACTGACCCATGTCGATACAACGCTCCTCAGAGGCGAAATCCCCGGACAGTCCCTCGTGTGCATAAAGATGGAGCTGGCGAGTGCCCGCGTCAACCAGTCGAACCGCACCGCCGGCCGCATTGTGCAATGCCATCAATCGACGCAGGAAGCCGCGACAAAACTCCTCTGTGGAAGCCGGTTCGTTGAGCAGACGCGCGACCTCGTAGAGCGCAGCCAGCTCGCGGTTACGTGCCGCCAGGTCGGTTGTTTTTTCGGTGACGCGCTCCTCCAGAGTGGCGTAGGAATCCTGCAGTTGGGCCGCCATGCGGTTGAATCCCTCGGCAAGATCGCCGAACTCGTCCCGCGTTTCCACAGGCACACGCGCGCTGAATTCACCACCCGTCATGCGCCGTATGCCTTCGGCCAGACTGTTCACCGGCCGCACCACCAGCAGGAACATCAGGTAAATCAGCGCCACGGTTCCGATCAGCGCAAGCGCGATCAGTCCGAACTGCATGTAACGCAGAATGGCAATGTTCCGGGCGTTAATTGCTTCGGTAAGACGCACAACTTGATCGATTTGTCCGACAAACGAATCGATTTCTGTCCGCAGCGCGCTCATTTCATCTGCATGCCCCGCAGCCCCGGCCACCGCGGCACGCTCAATCAGCGGTTTGATCGTGCTAAACCAGTGCTCTTCCACGGCGTTAAGCTCAGCGATAATCTCGCGGTCCCGTGGCAGCACCAGCGGCCTTACCGGATCGCCGGCCTTGAGTCCCGCAATGACCTCTTCAAATCGGCGCACCTCTGTCTGGATCTGCGCGCGTGTCGACGAGGTGCCGCGGCGCGCACTGTCCGCCAGCAGATAGGCGATCCGGTACGAACGCATGCGCTCGCTGCCCATGTCGTTGATTACGGCCGCACCACCTTCGAGTTTCCAGGATTCGTACAGCGTGAAGCCCACAGCGGCGAGCGCCACCGCCAGAAAGGCGATGGCCATCCAGAGCAGCTTGCTGCCCAGGCGTGGCTGGTGCAAATTAACCGACATTCGATGTGTCCCGCGCGGGCCTCCACAGTTCCGACCCGCCACATGTTACCGCGGGCGGTCGTCGTCATCCATCAGGACGCTTTGCGCTGGAATTCCTGATGCCTCTCGATGAATTACACTTTACCGGCTGATTTATCATGATTTCTTTCTAAATGCGGTCGCAATCCTTCGATTTGACCCAAATCAACCCCGGCACACTTACATCGGTGTGCTTTTAGAATGGCAATCATGATTCCCTGGCTTGAGGCAAGCGATGATTTTCCGCCGCTGGAGCAGGCACTGGCAGAACCCAACGGCCTGCTTGCCGCCGGCGCGGACCTGTCGGCCGACAGGCTGCTGACTGCGTACCGGCGCGGCATATTCCCGTGGTACGGCAAGAACCAGCCGCTGTTGTGGTGGAGTCCGGATCCACGGATGGTACTGCTACCCGCGGCATTCCGCATGCCACGCTCCCTGGCCAAGCGACTGCGGCGGCGTGATTACGAAATCTGCATCGACACTGCATTCGAGACCGTCATCCGCGCGTGCGCCGCACCGCGCGGCGATGATCCCGGCACCTGGATCACACCGGCCATGATCGCGGCCTACTGTGAACTGCACCGGCTCGGCCATGCCCACTCGGTAGAAACCTGGATAGATGGTGAACTGGCCGGCGGACTATATGGCATCGCCCTGGGGCGCGCGTTTTATGGCGAATCCATGTTTGCGCGCATACCTGACGCCTCGAAAATTGCACTGGCACACCTGGTGCGCCAGTTGGAACGCTGGCAATTTGGCCTGATTGATTGCCAGATGAACACGGCACACCTCGCCCGCTTCGGTGCACAGGAAATGCCGCGCAGTGATTTTTCGCGGCAGCTGGCGAAATTGGTAAACTACCCTCCAACCGCCGCAGTCTGGCGTTTTGACAATGACTTGGTGACGTGAACCCGGCGACATGAGCACACAGCGGTGACATACCTTTCGGACTTTCCGCTCTCGGTACTGCAGTTCTACGCAACTGCGCCGTATCCGTGCAGCTATCTGCCCGAGCGCATGGCACGATCGCGGGTCGCCACCCCCAGTCATCTGATCGACAGTCCCGTTTACAGCGAGCTGGTGCGCGCGGGTTTCCGCCGCAGCGGCGCCTTCACCTATCGCCCCCACTGCGATCACTGCCAGGCCTGCGTGCCGGTACGCGTGGTCACCGAAGCTTTTCACGCAAACCGTACGCAACGCCGCACCTGGAACCGTCATGCGGCGTTGGAATCACGCCGGTTCGATCTCAAATACAACCCCGAACACTACGCGCTGTACCAGCGCTATCAGGCACAGCGGCACGCCGGCGGTGGCATGGACCAGGACAGCCGTGAACAGTACCGGCACTTCCTGTTGCAAAGCAATGTCGATTCACGTCTGGTGGAGTTTCGCGAAAACGGCGTACTGCGCATGGTCAGCATCCTCGACCAGTTGCAGGATGGCGTGTCATCGGTCTATACCTTCTTCGATCCCGATATATCGGGCGCCAGTTTCGGCACTTACAACATCCTGTGGCAAATCGAATTCTGCCGCCAACTCGACCTGCCTTATCTCTATCTCGGTTACTGGATTGCGCAAAGCCGGAAAATGGCCTACAAAATCCATTTTCAGCCGATGGAAGGTCTGCGCGACGGCAACTGGCAGCCACTCACCGACTGACTAACTCCACCGTGCGCATCCTGATCATCGAAGATGATGCAACCATTGCCGCCAACCTTTACGACTTCCTAGAAGCGCGGGGGCACAGCGTCGACGCCGCTGCCGATGGCGTGACCGGCCTGCACCTCGCCATTACGCAAACCTGCGACGCCATCGTGCTTGATCTGGGGTTGCCAGGCATGGACGGCCTCACGCTGACCCGGAAGCTGCGCGAAGAAGCGCATATCGCAACCCCTATCCTGATGTTGACGGCACGCGACCTGCTCGATGACAAGCTTGAGGGTTTTGCGCGCGGCGCTGACGATTACCTCGTAAAACCGTTTTCGCTGAAGGAAGTCGAAGCACGACTCCAGGCCCTGCACAAACGCAGCAGCGGCCGCGTCACCACCCGCATGCTGCAAGCCGGCACGCTGACACTGGACCCCAGAACCATGGCGGTGAATTTCGCCGGCAATGATGTCAAACTGCCACCCAAATGCCTGCGCATCCTGGAACTGCTGATACGCGAACCCGGCCGAGTGGTCGGACGCGATGAAATCGAACGCCTGGTGTGGGGAGAGGCGCAGGAAACCAGCGACACTCTGCGCAGTCACCTGCACATGCTGCGCCGGGCGCTGACCGCCGCCGGTGGTCATGATCCCGTAGAAACCCTGCACGGCATCGGCTACCGCCTGCAATCAGGGGACCATTGAAAACCTTCGATCTGCGGATGCGCGTGGCTGCAGCCGTGGCCATCAGCTGCTTTGCCGTAGTCGCCGCGCTGTCACTGACCTTGTACACGGCATCCGAGGATCTGGAGGAAGCACTGGTCGGCCAGATTGTCAGCGAAGAAATGGACTTTCTGGTCAGGCATCATCTCGAACATCCGGGCATCGCCCACGAACCCGGCCCCAACCTGCAGTATTACGTAGTGCGCACCCCGGAAGAACTGCTGCGGGTGCCTGAGCTTTTGCGCACCCTGGGCACCGGGAATCATGAAGTCGGCCAGGGCATCGCAGAACAGCATGTCTCTGTCCGCGAAATTGACGGTACGCGTTTCATCGTCGCCTACGATGTGGGGCCGCACGAAGTACGCGAACAGCAATTCAAAGAGCTGGTGTTGTTTGCACTGGTGACGATCATGATAGTCGCCGCCGCATTGGGGTACTGGATTTCCGGTCTCATTACCCGGCAAATCACCGAACTCGCCACGCGTGTGGCGCAGCTCGACCCCGGTGCGCCGCGGGCACCACTCGCGCGGCCCGGCCAGGATCCCGAAGTGGCCGCACTGGCCCGCGCCTTCGATCACTATCAAACCCGCATCCGGGAATTGCTGGAGCGCGAACAGGAGTTCACCGGTAATGCGAGCCATGAACTGCGCACGCCGCTGACCGCGATCCGCACCAGCTGCGAGTTGCTGGAAAACGAACCCGGACTGCCGGACAAGGTGCGCACACGCATAGCCGCCATCTCCTCTGCGGCCGAGCGCATGACCGAACAAATCGAAGTGTTGCTGTTTCTTGCCCGCGCCCAGGCCATGGAAGAGCGCGAGACCGTCTCTCTCGCCGAGTGCGTCAATACGGCAATTGATCCCTGGCGCAGCGAACTCGCCCGCAAGGGCCTGTATTTCGACCACACCATTGCTCCGGATGCAACGGTTGTGGTCAACCGCCACGCGCTCCATCTCGTGCTCGCGAACCTGCTGCGCAACGCTGTGCACTACACCCGGCAGGGCGGCATACAAGTGCACTGGCAGGCGCCAATCCTGACAGTTGCCGATACCGGGCCCGGCGTGTCACCGGAGCAGCGCACACTGCTTTTTGACCGCCACTACCGGGGCACCGCCAGCGCCAATGGTCTCGGCCTCGGGCTCGCCATCGTTAAACGCGCCTGCGATCATTGCCACTGGCAAATTGCAGTCACCACCCCTGCCGCCGGCGGCGCGGCTTTCCTGCTGACCCTCAGCTGAATCGGCGGACTTCACAGCCGCTTCACGGGGTTCTCACGCTGCGTTAACAACACGGCAGCTAAAGTTGGCGGTGCTACCCCCCTCACCACTTTATATAAATAAGTGTTTAAAATCAATAATTTAATAAACATTGTGCAGAATGCGCCCGCAGCTTGCATCGCAACCGCCCAGCCGATTACCACCACCCCCGGCCGCACCGTCATACCCACAGGGTCTGCAATTCCGCGGAGCTGGCTGCTGATTCCTCTCATCCTGGCAGCAACTTTGATCGCGATGGAGAATACCGGCATCGACCGCACCGTCAGCCACTGGTTTTTTGAGGCCGATACGCAGTCATTTCCATGGCGGCACACGTTTTTTCTGGAAACCGTGATGCACCACTGGACCAAGTATGTGGTGATCCTGACGACCTGCATGATCGCCGCAGCCTTTGCATTTACCTATGTGGTTCCGGCCTTACGTCAGCAGCGTCGGCTGCTGCTCTTCATCACGCTGGCCATGGCGCTGGCACCGCTCACGGTAACCGTTATGAAGGAAATAACTGACCGCCCCTGCCCATGGGATTTGACCGATTTCGGCGGCGGCGCACCGTATACCCACCTGTTTGAAGTACGGGAACCGCATCATGCACCGGGCATGTGTTTCCCGGCGGGACACGCATCCACCGGCTTCGCCCTGCTGGCCTTCTTCTTCGCCGCCCATCACCGGCGCCGCCGCGCATTGGCCTTTGCGGCACTGTTTGCGGGAATGTTTGCTGGAATGGCACTGGGCATCGGGCGTATCGCGCAGGGCGCGCATTTCCTGTCCCACGTGTTGTGGTCGGGACTGGTGTGCTGGCTGGTCATGGTCGGGCTCTACGCGCTGCTGATCGCGCCCCGGCAAGGCCCGGTGGCCGCCACTGCGGACAGACCGAGCAGATAATTGCTGAAAAATCATGTTTTATGATTCCGGACATGCGCGCAAGGCCGGTACAATACCGCCATGTATACGCTGCTCCGCCCCCTGCTGTTTACGCTGGACGCCGAGTCCGCACATCACCTGACCCTCGAAGCATTGCAGATCGCAGCGCGTACGGGCGTCATCAAGGCATGCGTACCGCGCCCCGTTGCAGCGCCACGCACCGTCATGGGCATCACCTTCCCCAATCCGGTGGGGCTGGCCGCCGGACTCGACAAGAACGGCGATTACATTGATGCCCTGGGTACGCTGGGTTTTGGCTTCCTCGAGATCGGCACCGTCACGCCACGCCCTCAGCCCGGCAATCCGCGCCCGCGCATGTTCCGTCTGCCTGCCGCGCGCGCCGTCATCAATCGCATGGGATTCAACAACAGCGGCGTAGATGCATTAATCACCAACGTGAAACGCGCGCAATATACCGGCGTGCTCGGCATCAATATCGGCAAAAACTTCGACACGCCGCTGGAACGCGCCACTGACGATTATCTGACCTGCTTGCGCAAGATATATCCGCATGCAGGCTACGTCACCATCAACATCTCGTCGCCCAACACCAAAAACCTGCGCCAGCTGCAGCAATCCGACGAACTGGGACGGTTGCTGGCCGCGCTCAAAAACGAACGCGCGCAGCTCGCCGACCGGCACGGACGGCGCGTGCCGCTGGCATTAAAAATCGCCCCCGATCTGGAACCGTCACAAATCGCGGCAATCGCCGACCTGCTGGTGGCCCACGGCATCGATGCCGTAATTGCCACCAACACCACCATAAGCAGGGAAGCCGTAGCACATTTGCCGCATGGCGCAGAAGCCGGTGGCCTCAGCGGCGCACCGCTGACCGCACAGGCGCAGACGGTAACCGCGCAGCTTGCTGCTGCGCTGGCCGGCGCCGTGCCGATCATCGGCGTCGGTGGCATCATGAATAAAGACGATGCGGCCGCACGTATTGCCGCCGGCGCCAGTCTGGTGCAGCTCTACACCGGTCTGGTTTATGCCGGTCCGGCATTAATCGGTGAATGCGCCAGCGCCATCAGAGAGCACGCATCATGCTGATCGGCATACCCAGGGAAATCAAGGATCATGAATACCGCGTGGGCGCCACACCCGACGGCGTGCAGGTTCTCGCCGCTGCGGGACACGAGGTCCTCGTCGAAACCGCCGCAGGCGCGCGCATTGGTTTCAGTGACGAGGCTTATCGTGCCGCCGGTGCGACCATTGCCAGGTCTGCGGCGGAAATCTATGCGGCAACATTGATCATCAAGGTCAAGGAAATCCAGCGCAGCGAATTTGCATTGATCCGGCCGGACCATGTTCTCTACGGCTATCATCATTTCGCGCCGGATCGCGAACTGCTGTCCGCCATGCTGGCCGCCGGTGCTGCCTGTGTCGCCTACGAAACGATCACCGACAGGGCAGGCAACCTGCCATTGCTGACGCCGATGTCGCAGATTGCCGGTCGCCTGGCGCCACAGGTCGGCGCCTGGGCCTTGCAGATGGCCAATGGCGGCAGCGGTGTGCTGCTCGGCGGCGTTCCCGGCGTGCCCCCCGCAAAAGTGTTGATCATCGGCGGCGGCACGGTAGGCGAGAGCGCGGCACGGATCGCCATAGGCATGGGCGCCGATGTCACGCTGCTCGATAGCAGTGCCGAGCGGCTGCGGCAGCTCGAAACGGTTTTTGACGGCCGCCTCAAGAGCGCAATTTCAACGCCCAATGCGCTGCGCACGCTGTTGCCGGCCCAGGACCTGGTGATCGGTGCGGTGCTGCTGCCGGGCGCACGCGCACCACACCTGATCACCCGCGCAGACCTGCGACATATGCGCGCCGGATCGGTGATTGTGGATGTCGCCATTGATCAAGGCGGCATCTGCGAAACGTCCCGCCCCACATCGCATACCGAACCGCTGTACGTGGAAGAAAACATCGTGCATTACTGCGTCACCAACATGCCCGCCGCGGTCGCGCGTACCGCCACGCTTGCGCTGACGCAGGCCACACTGCCCCACGCGCTGCGCATTGCCGGTGACGGACTGCGCAATGCGGTCATGCGCGATGCACACCTGGCCGCGGGATTGCAGACCTGTGCTGGCAAGGTCACTCATGCCGGGCTGGCGCGCGATGCCGACCTGCCGTACGTCGAGCCGATGCAGGCGCTGCCGTGAATCCGGCACCGGCACTGGTCGACGCCATCGACGGCCTGCTGCCGCAAACCCAGTGCTGTCAGTGCGGTTATGCCGGTTGCCTGCCCTATGCCGAAGCCATGGCCACCGGCACTGCCTCCCTCAATCTATGCCCGCCGGGCGGTGACGAACTGATCGCTGAACTTGCCACCCTCCTCGGCATCAAGCCCGTGCCCTTAAATACCGCCCATGGCATGCCTGCACCGCCCGCCATTGCGGTGATCGATGAAGCCGCCTGCATCGGCTGCGCGCTGTGCCTGGCTGCCTGTCCGGTCGACGCCATCGTCGGCGCACGCCAGTTGATGCATACCGTGATCACGGCAGAATGCACGGGATGCGAATTATGTCTGCCGCCCTGTCCGGTCGATTGCATCGCCATCGTGGCTACGGGGGAGCCGCGCGATCGGGCAGCACAGCGGGCCGCTGCACCACATCTGAAAAAACGCTATCTTGCGCATCAGCAGCGGCTGGCCACACACAGCAAGTCACGACGCGGCAAAAACAACACGCCGGATGCAAATACACGCAAACAGGCGACCATCAATCGCGTACTGGCAAAAGCGCGCGCCCGGCTGGCACAAAGCGGCAATAAATAAACTGCAGAACCGGAAAATCTGTCGCGAACGGGTCGCGCGATTAGACGCGATTAGAGAATCAACTGCCGATTCGGCAGCCGCAATTCGGCACCCCCGATTCAGCGCCCGAAGATACCCCGCAGCAACTGCCCCGGATCAATGCCGATACCGCCGCCGTCTTTCGGTTTTGATTTTTCCTGAGGCTGCTGTGCAGTCAGGCCGCGCGCGCCCTCCGGCAGCGGCTGCGCCGCACGCATCGGTCCCGCACCGGCAGCAACCCGGCGTATATCCGGATTCGTGCCGGCCGGCAATCGCGCCATATTCGGCGTCAGCGCTTCACCCAATTGCCCCAGACGCTCACCTGGCGGAGGATGCGTCTTGAACAGCAGAGCCAGTGAACCATCCGACGCGCCGCGAGCTGCCAGCTTGTGCAGCACGTCAATCAGACCAAACGGGTTATAACCGGCGCGGGCCGCCAGCACCACACCGATCGCATCCGCTTCATATTCCGCGCTTTTGTCGAGACCACGCGCAAAAACCTCCGCACCCGTGCCTATCATGTTGTTGACCAGCGCCGAACGGTTGTCGCGCTGCGCCAGTTGCGCACCGGCCGACAGCGCGGCACTTTTCTGCAGCACCGTTACATGGTGGCGGCGCACCACATGGCCGATCTCGTGGGCCAGCACGCCAGCAAGCTGCGATTCATTGTCGAGAATGTCATATAAGCCGCGGGTCAGCAGCACATAACCACCCGGCGCGGCAAACGCGTTGATGGATGCCGTATTGATGACTGCAAAACGCCATGGCAAATCAGCGCGCTCGCTCTGTGCCGCCACCCAGCGCCCGACGCGGTTGACATAGGTTTGCAGTGCCGCATCGTTCACCATCGGCGCAGCGCCCAGCATGCGCCCGGCAATCTCACGACCCATCGTCAGCTCTTCCTCCTCGCTGACACCGGTCACCGCGGTTACGGCATCACGGCCGATGCTGAATATCCGGTTCAAATCGATCGACTGTGCCGATGCCGATGCCGCCGTAAATATCCCCAGCGCCAAGACCAGCGCACGTGCCTGAAAGTTGTGCAATAACGTCATTGCTGCACCCCCGATTCACCGCCACTTTGCGCCGGCTGCGCCAGATACTCGACTTGATTCGCACTGAGGCCCACCTGGTTCGCATGCGCCTCGGCCTGCTCCAGGCTTGCAGCGAAACCATCGAGTTCCTGAAGTTGCCCGGCATCGAGTTTTGCCTGCTTCAGATCTTCCTCGTCCAGTCCGCGAATACCGATGGTTGCCGTGACATTCACCCGCTGCCGCGGCCCGAACACGCGTCCCAGCGCGGAACCTGTGCCGGAGCCCTCGCCCGCACCGGTGCTGACGGCACCAAAACGGACATTGAAAGAATAAAGCCAGCCCGTCACCGCTCCGGATTTGACCTGCACCCAGGCGCCCTGCCGTGCAACGGCATTACCCGCAGCCCCCTGGGCCAGATTGCCCACCACACCGGCATCCGTGCGGGGCTCTGCGCGCAATGCACTGTCGCGCTCTATCGTCACCGGTTCGGCCAGCGACACCCCCGCCATTCCGGCCACCAGGCACAACACGGACAACCGTCCGGCAAATTGGCGAACAACCCCGCCTACAATCCCGCGCACGACCTTGAGCATTGCCGCCTCCAGATTACATGTCAGGCCATTATAATCACGCTGCGCCGACTCCACCACGATCTGCAGCACGCCATTGAATCCCGCCAAACGACACGCCATATTTCAGCGCTTTCAGTCCGCCAATCCCGAACCGCGCGGTGAACTGGAATTCGCGACCACATTTGAACTGCTGGTGGCGGTCATTCTGTCCGCCCAGGCCACCGACAAAAGCGTCAACCTGGCGACCCGCGGGCTGTACCGGCGTGCCAATACGCCGCAGGCACTGCTGAAACTGGGCATCCCCGGGTTGGAGGAATACATCAAGCGCATCGGCCTCTACCGCACCAAAGCCAAAAACATCATTGCCACCTGCCAGATCCTCCTCGACAAACACGGCGGCTCGGTGCCACACGACCGCGCCGCGCTGGAGGAGCTGCCGGGAGTAGGACGTAAAACTGCGAATGTCGTGCTGAATATCGCCTTCGGTGAACCGACCATCGCGGTAGACACCCATATTTTTCGGATTGCCAACCGCACCGGTATCGCCCCGGGCAAAACACCGCTGGCCGTCGAACAGAAACTAATGAAATCGACGCCCGAGGAGTTCAGACTGCACGCCCATCACTGGATGATTTTGCACGGGCGTTATGTATGCATTGCACGCAAACCACGCTGCGCCGAGTGTCTGATCAACGACTTGTGCGAATTCCGCGGAAAAACCACGTAGGAACGCCGTTTTAACCGTAAAAAAACCGGGCCTGAATTCAGGTCCGGTTTTTTCCGTTCTGCAACCGTCTCAGTATTTGACGACGAGTCCGGATTGGCGCGAATAATACGCGGCCAGATCTTCGATATCACGCTGGGACAGATTGGCTGCCTGCGGCGCCATGATTGCGTTCTTGCGATCGCCAGCCTTGTAATCTGACAATGCCTTGACCAGATAATCGTAGTGCTGGCCGGCGAGTCGCGGAAAATCCGGCGTCGCACTATTCCCGTCCGGTCCATGACAAGCCGCACACACCTTGGATTTTTCCTTGCCCGCCGCCGGGTTCGCTGCCAGTGCAGCACCGCTGGCAATCAACATCGCACAACCGGCAATCCACAGTAATTTATTCATTACCATCCCCTGAATCCCGTTATTTCGATGCCGCATGATTCGCGCTGGAAGCGTAATACGCCGCCAGATCCGCCATGTCCTGGTCGCTCAGTCCCGCCGCAATTGCGCGCATCGACGGGTGCGTACGGTCGCCGTTCTTGTAGCCCTGCAGGGCCTTGACCAGATACGCCGCATGCTGGCCACCCAGTTTGGGCACGCTGTAAGTCACGGGAAATGCAGTTTTGTAGCCGGGGATGCCATGGCAACCTGCGCACATTGAAGTCTTGTTCATGCCTGCGGTCGCGTTACCTTCCGCCGCCTGGACCATGGCCGGGCTCGACATCCCCGCTGCCATTCCGATGCTCAGGCATATTGCAGATAAACGTTTCATGAGGGTGCTCTTTCCTCTTTTTTAGACGATGCAGGACGCGGATTATAGCCCAAAAATTTCGCTGATTGCCCATCAAATTCAGCTGATTTCCCATCAATGCGCCGATGACCGATAATTAAGAGAGTCGTATCGGGAAAAAAATTGAAGTTTCCATCCCCAACCCTGTCTGATCTGCTGATCTACGCCAGCCGGATATTTCCGTTTCTGCGCTGGTGGCCGATGCTCAACCGCAATACGCTGCGTGCCGACGCAATGGCGGGGTTTACCGGCGCGATTGTCGTACTGCCGCAGGGCGTCGCCTTCGCCACCATCGCCGGCCTGCCCCCGGAATACGGTCTCTACGCAGCGATGATTCCGGCAGTAGTGGCTGCCTTGTTCGGGTCCAGTTGGCATCTGGTTTCAGGACCGACTACCGCAATCTCCATCGTGATTTACTCAACGATGAGCGGCGTGGCCGAACCCGGAACCGCGGAATACATCCGCCTGGTGCTGATGGTGACTTTCCTCACCGGACTTTTCCAGTTGACCATGGGGCTGGCGCGCATGGGGGCGCTGGTGAATTTTATCTCCCACACCGTGGTCCTCGGCTTTACCGCCGGCGCCGGACTGCTGATTATCAGTACGCAGGTACCTCACTTTTTCGGCATCCCGATGCAGCGCGGCATCTCCTTTGCCGAAACGCTGTACCAGATAGCCACCGGGTTCAACGAAATCGACTGGTATGCCACCTCAGTGGCCATTATGACATTGCTGACCGGCATATTCGTCAAACGACGTTACCGGAAAGTCCCCTACATGATCGTGGCCCTGCTGGTCGGCAGTCTCTATGCCTGGGGACTGAGCCTGATTCCGCAACTGGATGCGCACCAGCACATTGCAACAGTCAAAGCGCTGTCCGGCATATTCCCGCAACTTTCCATGCCAAATTTTTCGCTGGAGGCACTGCGCAAAACTACGTCGATTGCAGTGGCCCTGACCATGCTGGGTTTGACAGAGGCGGTGTCAATCGCCCGCGCCATTGCCGTGCGCTCCGAACAGCGCATCGACGGCAACCAGGAGTTCATCGGCCAGGGGCTTTCCAATCTGGCCGGCAGCTTTTTTTCAGCGTATGCCTCCAGCGGTTCATTCAATCGCAGTGGCCTCAACTATGAAGCCGGCGCCCGCACACCGATGGCGGCAGTGCTGTCGGCGGCTTTCCTGCTGTTGATTGTGCTGCTGGTGGCACCTCTGGTGCGCTTCCTGCCGGTGCCGGCCATGGCCGGCCTGTTGTTCCTGGTCGCCTGGGGCTTGATCGACATTCCGCAAATGCGCAACATCATGCGCACCAGCATTGCAGAAACGGTGGTACTGATCATCACCGTGCTGGCCACCCTGTTCGTGGAACTCGAATTCGCCATTTATGCCGGTGTGCTGCTGTCGCTGATGCTGTATCTGAAGCGCACCTCACATCCGCTGATACTCGACGTCAAACCGGATCCCGGCGAAGGGTCCTATCACTACGCCACCGACACCGGTTTGCCGGACTGCCCGCAGCTAAAATGCGTGCGCGTCAACGGCTCAATCTTTTTTGGCGCGGTTGATCACACCCAGCAGATGTTGCAGCAGATCGGCGAAACCACCCCGCAGAAACATGTGTTGATCGTCGCCAGCGGCATCAATTTTGTCGACATCGCTGGCGCCGAACTGCTGGCCCATGAAGCCAAGCGCCGGCGCCGTTCGGGCGGCGGATTGTATTTTTACCGGTTGAAGAACGAGGTCATCAACCTCCTCGACCGTGGCGGCTACCTGAACAGCATAGGGAAAGAAAATATCTTTCCGGTAAAATTCCGCACCGTCAGCGCGATATACCCGAAGCTAGACTCCGCAATATGCCGGGACTGCAAACTGCGCATTTTCCGTGAATGCCAGGCCAGCCTGCCCGATGGCACGCCGCGTTCTCCGCTCACTGCCTAGCCACTACCACCGCTCACAGGCTGTAAGTCACCGCCAGCAGCGCGGTCAGCGTTCCCCACATCACCAGCGTCAGCGGAATGCCCACCCGCACAAAATCCGAGAAGCGGTAACCGCCAGCACTCATGATCAGCAGATTGGTCTGGTAACCCATCGGAGTCGCGTAACTCATGTTGGCGCCGAACAGTACGGCCAGCACAAAAGGCTCCGGTGGCAGCCCCAGTTGCGCGGCAATGTTCACCGCAATCGGCGTACCGATCACCGCAGCAACGTTATTGGAAACAATATTGGTCATCACCGCCATCAGCAACATCAGCCCGCTGAGCACTGCCAGCGGCGGATATCCCGACGCCACTGCCACGTAAAGCTGCGCCAGATACTGGGCGCCACCGGTGCGCTCCAACGCCAGCCCCAGCGCCAGGCTGGCTGCGACAATCATGATGACCTGCGTGCTCAGTGCCGCCGCCGCCTCTTCCCATGTCAGGCAACGAAATGCAAGCATGGCCAGCATGCCTGCCAGTGCGGCAAACGCAATGGGTAACACTCCGGTTGCGGCAAACGCTACCACCAGCCCCATGATGGCCAGCGCGACACCTGCACGCCGCGTCTTGGGCACATCCATGGAGGCATCGAGCACCAGCAGTTGCGCCCCGCCCTTCAATTCCGCTATGCGTTCAGCGGTACCCTGCACCAGCAGCACATCGCCGTTGCGCAACACCTCTTCACTGATTGCGGATGCTGCAGCAATACGGCCCTGCGGGCGATTCAAGCCCAGTATCACCACGTTGTAACGCTCCGCAAAACGCACCTGGCTCAGCGTGCGGTGATTTAGCAGTGACTGTTCGGTAACCACCACTTCAGCAATCTGCTGACCTTCGGCCAGCAGCGGATGTTCATCATCGATCTGGTGTTCCAGGTCGTCGATGTTGTGCAGCGTCGCGCCCAACAGTGCCTCGTATTCCTTGAGTTCCTCCGGCGTGCCGCTGACCCGCATCCGGTCGCCAGCACGCAGCACGGCAGACGGCAGACGGGCCACCCGCAGCCCTTCACCGCGCTCCAGTGCTTCCAGGCGCAGTTTGCCGCCGGCCAGTTTGCGGATCTCCGCCACCGTCTGGCCGTCGACCTTGCTGTCCTCGCCGATATGCAGCCAGGCCTCAAAAACCCGGGGCGCAGTGTCCTCCAGCGGCGCTTTGCGTTCGGGCAGCAGCCGCGGCGCCACCAGCCACAGGTAAAGCAATCCCGGCACACTGGCCACAGCAACCATCCAGGTAAATGAGAACAGCCCGAATGGCTGCAAACCGAGGTCGTTAGCCACGGATACCACCAGCAGATTGGTCGAAGTGCCGATGGTCGTTGCCATCCCCCCGATCAGCGTCGCAAAACCCATGGGCAACAACAACCCCGAAGGGGATACGCCAGTACGCAATGCCGTGCCGACGAGTATGGGCAGCAGCATGACCACAATCGGCGTGTTGTTGAGAAATGCGGAGAATATGGCCGCGACGATCAGGGTCAGCAGCAGCGACAGCACCGGGTACGATTGCCACAAGCACGCCAGCAACGCTGCCACCGGCCGCAAGGCGCCCGTCGACTCCAGTCCCGCACCCAGCACCATCAACGCGCAGATCGCGACCAGCGCCTCGTGGCCGAAGCCGCTGAAGAATTGCACTGCGCGCAGGGTCTCGCCGCCGGATTCGTAAGGAAACACCTGAAAACCTACAACCAGGATCACCATCACCGCCAGACACGAAGTCTCCAGCGGAATGCTCTCGCGCGTAAACAGCACCAGCGCCAGCACAACCAGCGCCATGACAGCCAATGCGTGAGGGTCAGGCAAGACGGGCATAGTCAATCAGCGCAGGCATCACCCGCGTTACGATAAGCATATAACTTATTGTTTTTATTGTATATTTTAACGAACCACGATGACCGGCCAGGTACACCGGGTCAACACTTCCATGGTTTCGCTGCCGAGCAGCACGGCCGTCAGTCCCTTGCGACCGCGAGAGGGCATTACGATGGCATCGCACTTGCGTGCACGCGCCGTGGCAATGATTTCCTTGTACGGCCGGTCGGCACTGACCATGCGGGTGCCGCAAGCGACATCCGATTTGCTCGCCAGCACTTCAGCACGCGTCAAATAAGCCTTGGCATTTTCCCGCGATGTGCTTTCGTAATTGTCCATCCAGTCGGGCTCCGGGACATAACCCTCGGCAAAGATCATCGGATCCAGTCGCGGCAATACGTAGAGCAGCGTGACGCGGCCGGAAGACATCTTGGCCAGCTTGATACCAGTCACCAGCGCCTTGCGCGACAATTTGGAGCCGTCGGTATAAATCAGCACGTGCTTGAACATGCATGCTCTCCTGTAAGCGGATTCCGCAGTTTCCGCGATCAGAGCTGCCTGCGAATCCGGCTAGAAATCCAGATTAACACGGGTCGTTACCTCCTGCACAAGCACCTATAATGCAACTATCTGCAGATAACTGACGCCCACGATCATGGCCAACCGCCTGTCCAAAATTGTTACCCGTACCGGCGATGACGGCACCACCGGACTTTCCTCCGGCACCCGCATCGCAAAAAATAAGACGCGTATTGCCGCACTCGGTGATGCCGATGAACTGAACAGCGCCATCGGCCTGCTGTTGACGGAAACACTGCCCGCGGCAGCCCATGATGCACTCCTCGGCATCCAGCACGACTTGTTTGATCTCGGCGGCGAACTGAGTCTCCCCGGCCACGCATTGATCACCGCGGATCATCTGGCACGCATCGAACAGGCCATCGAGAAATTCAATACCGGGCTGCCGCCTCTAAAGGAATTTGTGCTGCCCGGCGGTACACGCGCCGCCGCACTGGCACATGTGGCGCGCACCATCTGCCGGCGCGCGGAACGGACACTGGTGGCACTGGCGTATGAAGAGTCCCTGCCGCCGCTGCCGGTGCAATACCTCAACCGATTGTCCGACCTGTTGTTTGTGCTGGCCCGTTTCCTCAATCGCCACAGCGGCACCGGTGACGTGCTCTGGCAGCAGGGCAACCGCAGCTGACGCAGCGCCCGTTAAGAGCGACCGGCCCGCACAGCATCCAGATGCGCACAGACCCGCTGCGCCCCGTCGAGCAGGCGCGGAGTCGGGCGCTGTATCAGATCAGGCGGAATCTGGAATGCCGGCACTGCATTCAAGGGCGGCGGCAATGCCGCCCAGCGCGCAGCAAACTGCGTCCCCGTCTCCGCCGAACTGCCACCCAGTGCAATTTCAGGGCGCGCGGCCAGCAAGGCCTCGCGTGACACCTCCGGCGTCAACACAGGCAATGCGCCAAAAATGTTGACGCCACCGCACAAATCGATGATTTCACTGATGATGTGGGCGTTGCTGATAGTCATCAGCGGTCGCGGCCAGATCTCGTAGAACACGCGCACCGGCGGCCCCTGGTTGCGCCGCCCGCGCAACGCCTGCAATCTGGAATTAAAAGCGGCCAGCCTCGCAGCGCTGGCCGACTGCGTTCCCGCCAGCACGGCGATGGCTGAGATACTGCGGGCAATATCCTCCAGCCGCGCCGTTCCGGAAACAAAAACCGGCAAACCGATACGCTCCAGCCGCGCCACCGTTTCCGGCGGTGTGCCGCCCTGCCAGGCCAGCACCAGGTCGGGCTTGAGCACCAGCATGCGTTCGATGTCGAATTGCGCCGCATCACTGACCACGGGCAACTGCCGGGCCGGCGGCGGATAATCGCTGTAGCGGGCAACTCCCGCAAGGTGCGCACCTGCGCCCGCGGCAAAAACCAGTTCGGTCAGATGCGGCGTCAGCGTAATGATGCGCTGGGCAGGTTGCAGCAGTCGCACCTCGACTCCGCGGCTGTCCGCGGCCGTCACTGCCTGGGCTCGCGCGCTGTTGACACCCGCAACAAACACCAGACCCAGCACCACAGTGCCGGTCATTCGCAACCAGCGGTTCAAGGTGCCGGGACTACCGGTTGTCTTCCATCACCCGCAAGAGGCGGGCGCTGGTCTGGCGCAGACGCACCGACAGCATGGTGACCATTTTCACCAGTATTTTGGAGCCGAGGCTCGGATGGTCAAGTATGATTTTCGCCATATTGTCGCGGGTCAGCACCGCAAATATGGTGGATTGCGAAGCCATGCAGGTGGCGAACCGGGGCTCGCCATCAATCATCGACATTTCGCCCAGCGTCATGCCGGGGCCGGCGCTGGTCATATGCTGCTGTTCAGCGCGCCGGCTTTTTTTCAGGATGTCGATCTCCCCTTCCACGATCAGCATCATGAAATCGCCCGCATCACCTTCGCGGATAATCAACTCACCGGTCTTGGCGTGATAGACGTCCATGTAACCGGCAAGGTTGGAAATGTCTTCCTGGGAAAACTCCGCGAAAAACTGTGATTTGCCGACCAGGCCGAAAATCTCCCCGGCGATCACGGTTCCAGACCCCACATGCTGCAGCTTGGCGAGGTTGTTCTGGTCGGTTACTGCGCTGAGTTCGTCTTCGGCCATGGTTTTTATTGGGGGAGTATAAGTCGGCGCAGCCGTCAGTGTAACGGCATCCGGCGTCCCCCGCTAATTCGCGGCGACCGCTTTGAGACGACGCTTGCGCACACCGTCCGCCAACGTTTCGAGCAGCGTCCGGCTTTCTTCCCAACCGATGCAGCCGTCGGTAATGCTGACGCCATAGACCAGCGGTTTGCCCGGCACCAGATCCTGCCGTCCCGCTTTCAGGTGACTTTCCACCATGACACCGAAAATGCGGTCGTCGCCAGCGGCAATCTGGCCGGCCACGTCCTGTCCGACATCCACCTGCTTTTCCGGTTTCTTACTGCTGTTGCTGTGGCTGAAGTCAATCATGATCCGCGCCGGTATGCCGGCATCCGCCAGGCCCCGTCCTGCCGCATCCACACTGGCAGCGTCATAGTTGGGCACCTTGCCGCCGCGCAGGATCAGATGGCAGTCCTCATTGCCGGTCGTCGACACGATCGCGGAATGACCGGCCTTGGTCACCGACAGAAAATGATGTGGCGCTTGCGCTGCACGAATGGCGTCGATGGCGATCTTGATGTTGCCGTCGGTGCCATTCTTGAAACCCACTGGGCACGACAATCCCGAGGCCAGTTCGCGATGAATCTGCGATTCCGTGGTCCGCGCCCCGATCGCCCCCCATGACACCAGATCGGCGATGTACTGCGGCGTAATCATGTCGAGAAATTCACAGCCGACCGGCATGCCGCTGTCGTTCAGCTCCAGCAGAAATTCGCGCGCAATGCGCAGCCCCTCGTTGATGCGGAAACTGCCATCGAGATTGGGGTCGTTGATCAATCCCTTCCAGCCTACGGTGGTCCGCGGTTTCTCGAAATAAACCCGCATCACCACCAGCAGATCGGCAGCCAGACGTTTTTTGGCTTCGAGCAGCTTGGCAGCATATTCCTTGGCTGCTTTGACGTCGTGCACCGAACACGGACCCATGATCACCAGCAGACGGTCATCGGCGCCGTGCAGGATGCGATGTATATCCTGGCGCGCCTCATAGGTTGTGGTGGCCCCCTTCTCACTCAGCGCGAGCTCGCGCAAAAGATGTGCCGGAGGAGCGAGCTCCTTGATTTCCTTGATCCGCAGATCGTCAGTCTGGTGCGGCATTTCCATCCTTTCTTTCCATATAATCAATGCATGATAAACGATAGCTGTACCGGCTCACATGGTGCCGCCGACGGTCAACCCATCGATGCGCAGCGTGGGCTGCCCTACACCCACCGGCACGCTCTGGCCCTCCTTGCCGCAAGTGCCGACGCCGGAATCGAGCTTCATGTCATTGCCGATCAGTGCCACACGGGTCAGCGCATCCGGTCCGTTGCCGATCAACGTCGCACCTTTTACCGGATAAGTCAGCTTGCCGTTCTCGATCATGTAAGCCTCTGACGCCGAAAATACGAACTTGCCGCTGGTGATATCAACCTGCCCGCCGCCGAAATTCACCGCATACAGGCCGCGCTCCACGGATGCCAGGATCTCCGCAGGATCCTTGTCACCGTTCAGCATGTAGGTGTTGGTCATGCGCGGCATCGGTACATGCGCATAGGATTCGCGGCGCCCGTTGCCGGTCGGCGCCACGCCCATCAGCCGCGCATTCAGCGCATCCTGCAGGTAGCCGCGCAATACACCATCTTCAATCAGCACATTGTGCTGCGTGGCATTGCCTTCGTCATCCACGTTCAGCGAGCCACGGCGCTGCGCGATAGTGCCGTCATCAACCACGGTGACGCCGGGCGCTGCGACGCGTTCGCCGATGCGGCCGCTGAAGGCAGACGTGCCCTTGCGGTTGAAATCGCCTTCCAGTCCATGACCAATCGCTTCGTGCAGCAGGATGCCCGGCCAGCCGGGGCCCAGTACCACGGTCATCGTACCGGCCGGCGCGGGACGCGCCTCGAGGTTGGTCAACGCCTGCTGCACAGCCTGCTGCGCATAATCATTGAGTATTTCGTCGCTGAAATAGCCGTAATCAAAACGGCCGCCGCCGCCCGCGCTGCCCTGCTCGCGCCGGCCGTCGGCCTCGACGATGACCTGCAGTGACAAGCGGACCAGGGGCCGCACATCGGCAGCCTGCATGCCGTCATGCCGAGCCACCATGATGACTTCGTATTCACCGGCGAGCGAGGCCATCACCTGCGTCACGCGCGGGTCGATGCGCCGCGCAATGCGTTCGAGACGCTCGAGTAATTCCACCTTGGCCGGCGCCTCAAGGCTGGCCAGCGGATCCTGCGGTGCATACAACTGGCGCAGCGCACCCTGACGTGCCACTGCGGTGCGCCCGGCAGCACCCTGACTGGCGATCGCCCGCGTGGCCTGGGCCGCCGACTGCAGCGCGTTATAAGTAATGTCATCAGAATAGGCGAAAGCCGTTTTTTCACCGCTGACCGCACGCACACCCACGCCCTGGTCAATGTTGAAACTGCCCGATTTGACGATGCCTTCTTCCAGACTCCATGACTCGCTGCGCGAATACTGGAAATACAGATCGGCGTAATCCACCTGGTGCGACATGATCTGGCCAAACACGGATTGCAAGCGGCCCTCATCCAGCGCATGGGGCGCCAGCAACACGGCGCTGGCAGTTTCAAAAATATTCGCAGATTTCATTAAATTCTCAATAAAAACAACAGGTTAATTAATTCGAGGGGCGCCACTGCAGGGCACAGCCCAGACTGCAGTCAACGGCCCAGCGTGCGGTGCCGCAACGCCGGCAGACTCTGCCGCAAACGTTGTATATGGGTACGATTCATGCCGGCAACAACCACACCGGACCCGCGCGGCAAACGATCAAGGATGACACCCCAGGGATCGACGATCATCGAATCACCATGGGTCTCGCGACCATTGACATGATACCCGCCCTGCGCCGGTGCCAGCACATAAGCCAGATTTTCGATGGCCCGCGCGCGGATCAGCGTCTCCCAGTGCGCCTTGCCGGTGGTCTCGGTAAATGCTGAAGGCACCAGGATCAGATCGACCTCGCCCATTGCCCGGTACAGTTCCGGAAAGCGCAAGTCATAACAGATCGACAGGCCGATGCGCGCGAACGGCGTATCGACCACCACCACCTGCTGGCCATGTTCGATGGTGCGCTCTTCCGAGTAATGCTCGTCGCCCATTTCAAATCCGAACAGATGGATCTTGTCGTAACGCGCGACACAGTTGCCCTGATCGTCGTAAACGAGGCTGGTATTGAGCACCTTGGTGCTGACCGATGCCACCAGCGGCACCGAACCGCCGACGATCCAGATGCCATGCTTGCGCGCGGTTGCCGCAAGAAACTCCTGAATCGGCCCGCTGCCGTACGTCTCGCGCACGGCCACCTTGTCGGTATCCTGCATGCCCATGATGCCGAAATACTCCGGCAGTGCAACCAGACGTGCGCCCTGCTTTACGGCAATTTCAATCAGCCTTGCCGCTTCCTTCAGGTTGGCCTCAACGCGCGGCCCCGAAGCCATTTGCACGGCAGCGATACGCGTCGCCGCTGAATCGCCCTGCCCAGTCTGGTTAACCGGCTGCTGCCGGGTTGATCTCAACCGTGTACTCATGCGCTGGCACTCACTCCGTTACCTCGATACGAACTGACCTTGTTGCCGGATCGGCACGCAACTGCAATCGCGCGCGCTCCACCGCCAGAGCCACCAGCCAGGCGCGCAGTTCCTCAGCCTGCAATTGCGCTTCCTGCCGCGCCCCGTGGACAATCACAATACGCGCAGCACTCCTGGCCTGATACGCAGCAACAGCCTGCCGCACTGCAGGTTGCGCCAGCACAGCCTGCGCCGAACGCGGTCGGTCCCACAGTTCGGGCGGAATTTCTGCCGGCTGCGCGGGCAGCGGCAACAGAGTCACAGCCGCCAGCAGGTAGCGCAGTTTCATTGCGTCTCCTGATTCTGCTGCGGACGTTCTATCTTCGTAACCACAGGTTCCACCCAGGTACCCGTGATGTCGTATTCGTAAGAGGCAATCTGATTCAGGGGATCCTTCAGCAACTTCTGCGCAATAAACGCCGCCACACCAGCAACCGGACCGCCCAGCAGCGCGCCGGCCACCGCCACCGAATCCGACAACTGCGGGGTTACCTTGACCCGCAGATTCTGGGTTTCCCGCGCCAGATCGGCCTGCCCGCTCATGTTGATGCGGGCAGCAGGTCCGATAATGCGCAAATTGTCCGTGCTGGCCACGCCTTTCGCCACTGTGACAGCGCCTACAATTTCATCAAACGCCAGCCCTTCGCTGAAAATATCGCGAAAATCGAGCGAGATCCGCCGCGGCAGCGACTGCAGGCTGAGTATGCCCAGCAGTTTGCCGATGCCCGGCTCCAGTTTTACGAACTGTCCTTTCGCGGCGTCAAGCACGAAATTACCCGACAGTGTCGGATAGTCAATGCGCTGCGGACTGCCCGCCCAGGACAACACACCCTCGACCTTGGCCGTGCCGCGGCGCACGCCTTCGGCATATCCAAAGCGGGTCAGAAACTTGCCGATATCTCTGACATCCAGGCGGACATTGACCTGGGTGCGCGGCTGCGTCAACCAGGACTGCCAAAGCCCCGCGACGTTCAATATGCCCTCGCCCGTGGTCAGACGCAGACGTTCTATGCGCCAGTCACGCTGCTCTGGCGTTGCCTGCAATTCGAGCTTGCCCAACACCCGGTCGACCAGGCTGAATTCCTCGATGACGACATCCAGTGCCGGCAGTTCCAGTGCGGACGCATTCGCTGGTTGCGGTGCCGGTGGACTCCGCACATCTTTCTCCGGCAATGCCAGCCGGCGCAGTCTTGCCATCAGCCGGCCCTTGCCCTCCGCTCGCCAGTTCACCGCGCCGTCGATGTCGCGCCCCCGTATCTCCGCCTGCAGCGCACCGGCCTGCTGCCCCCCTTTGATCGCGACCGCAGCAAACCGGCGGTCGAACATTTCCAGTTCGCCGATGTTCACATCGAACATCGACACGCCAGTGCCCGCCATGCCCTTGCCACCGCCCGACAGTGCCAGCCACGCATCGAGATCCAGGCTGCGGATATCACCTGTCACCGTGAGCCCTGCACGCTCCGGTTCGGCAACTGCCCCCTTGCCAAGGCGGATGGCACCGCGCTCGATCACACTGCCGCCCTGCGCTCCGGCCCGGCGGTGCAGGATCGCGCTGACCAGACCACCAGCGGTTACGGCAATGCGCTCCTGCTGCGCCCCGGTAAAGCGGCGCTCAAAACGTAATGGCAGCACTTCGACTGCCGTTTTCATGAACGGCGCAGGCAGGTTGACGGCCAGTCCCTGCAGAGTGGAATTCACCACCAGATCAAAACGTTGCTGGCGCATCGTCAACGTGCCCCGCCAGTCAGTAGTGCCCCGCATGTGGCGCACCCAGTCCACACCACCTGCCCGCCGCGCGACATCCGCATTGATACGTCCCTGGAACTGGATGCTGACCGCAGCATCGCGCTGACTGCCCGCGGTCACGCTCAGCGGTCCGCCCAGAAATATTGCTGTCGCATTCGGCACGCGAACACTGGCCTCGGTAAATTCCAGGCGCCCATTCACCTGCTCCAGCGGCGGGAACCCCGGCTCGGGCACCAGCTGGTTATTCATGAACTGGTAATTGCCATTGATTTTGCTTTTGTTGATGTCCTGCAAGGGCAAGGTCAATTTCAAACCCAGCCGCCCGCTGCCCTGGGCGCGTACATCCTTGGTGAATCCATTAATCATCGCGCTGACGGGGCTCTGCACGATAAATTCCAGGAAATCCGCGGTCTCCCCTTCCGCTTCCCCGCTGATCAGCAACATCTGGTTGCCATGAATGAGGTCCGGGATCTGGGCGCGGACTTTCCCCAGTTGCACGTTGCCGATGCTGGCCTTGCGCGCATTAAATTCCAGCCGCTTGCCGCGAAACAGGAAATCCCCCTCTATGCCGCTGATCCGCGGCCAGCTGTCCCCGTAGTGCACCGTGCCGCCGTTAACCTTTGCCGCGACTTCGAATATGCCCTTGCGTTCGTCGACAAACGGAAAATCCTTCAAGTCACCTTTCACGCGGAATTTAACGTCGTTGGAGCTGCCCGCAGGAAATGCCTTTTCCAGCCATGGTCGCGAACCCCGAGCCACGGTCAGCGGCAAATATGCCGTCACCCGCTGCGCCTCTCCGCGGGTCAAATGTCCGGTCAGGTCCGCGGCGCCAGGACCGTCCGTCGCCGTCCGATAACTGCCAAACAGCGTGCCTGCCAGATCGGCATTGGCGTACGCAAAATTGCTGAAACGAAGCTCTACTAAGTCCTGCGCACCATGCGACCACGCCAATTGGCCGGTCAGGGTATCGAAGCGGAGACGCTCGCGAAACAAATCAGGCATGTCCAGCGTTGCCTTCTGCGTGACCACATGCAGCGTGCCTCCTTTTTCGGTGCCATCAATGTTGCCGCTGAAACCGGAAAATCCCGGAAACCCGCCGTACTGTGCCAGGGAAAGCTCATTGAACCGTCCACGCAGTCCGTAGCTTGAAGGCCGCGGCCAGGCACCGGTCCAGCGCACGGCCAGATCATAGACGCCGCCGCCGGGCGCATAGGACACCAGCAATTTACGCAGGGCATCGTCCAGCGGCAGCCGGTCTGCCAATTGCACCAACGGCGCCAGTTCCAATGCATTGGCCGTGAATTCCCCGCTCGTATAATCATCGCCACCTGATCCGCTCAGCCGCAGCGCCAGATCGACCGGCGGCAACGCCAGTTGGTCACCGGTGATAAAGGCCAGTTTGCGCGTGGTCAGTTCGAAGCCGCCGGGAATCCGCCGCCACGCAAACCGCCCGCCGAGCTGCAACATGTCCAGTTCAGGCAGTTGCGCGGCAAGGCGCGTCCTGACGTCGCGCAGCTGGGCATCAGCGGTAATGGCATGCAGCTCGTTCTGCTCAAAGGTGAACCAGGCACGCAATGCGCCAGTTCCCCGGGGAAAACGCACCGGAAAATCGACCCACTGCCGCCACGCCGCGATATCGACGCGATCAACCTGCAGGAACAACTGGCCGGTCAGTACCGCTGCCAACGACTGGAAATTTTCACCACGCAGGTCGGCGCGCAGATCAAGGGGAGATGCCAGCTCGGATGGCGGCACGGCCCGTACTCCCAGCTGATGCCGGGCGCCCTTGTTAACCATGCGCAAATGCAGCTGCTCCAGCTCCAGCGTCGGTGCGGCGCGCATTTCGTCATTCCAGATCAACTTTGCATCATGAATTTCTATGTCACGCTGGTTGAGCAGCCATTGCGAAAAGCCGCCGCCACCAGTCTCGTCGGTGTTCATGGCGATTCCGGCAACGGCAATGTTGCCCCCGACATCCCGGCGCACCGTCAATACGGGTTTATAGATATCAAGTGCATGGAAATTGACTTGCAGGCGTACCGCAGAACGCCAGGACAGCGTGGCATCGACACGCGGCAGTTCCAGCGCGGGGCGTCCCGCGGCATCGTGGACTACGACCTGGGTCAGCGCCAGTTGTGGTCGCAAGCCGTCCCAGTTCGCGCGGATGCCGCCTATGGTGATGTGTTGCTGTGCTGCCCGGCTCAGCGTTTGCGCAATGTCATTGCGGTACGCTGCAATGTCCGGGAGGATCCAGTAACGCAGCGTGAGTACCGTCGCGGCAAAAGTGAGCCCGATCGCCAGTATGCTCCAGGTCAGCAGGCGATAAATCCACAGCGAACTGCTCCGAATTCGATCGCAAACTGCTGCAAGGCTCATGTTTTGCCTGAAAATATATAAAATGCGATAGTGAAACAAAGGCTTAGCCATTCTAACGCGAACCGGACATGGAATCGAATAACGCACAACAGCCGGTAGCCGCCGACCAGGCCATCGCCGCTGCAGCCCATTACAGCCGTTACCTGCAGCGTTTGCTGACCGCAAATTCCGCAGTACTGCTGGACACGGAACTCGAGCAGCCGTTCACCGCGGCAGCAATGCAATCCGAACTTGACGCCGCAGCCATCACCGATGACCCCGGTCTGTGCCGCGCACTGCGACGTTTGCGCCAGCGGGTCATGGCGCGGCTGATTGCACGCGACCTCAGCGGCCGCGCCGACCTGGACGAAGTCGTCAGCACCGTGACGCGGCTGGCCGAAATCACCATCCGCACCGCCGTCACCCGACTGCACATGGACCTGGCTTCGATACACGGAGAGCCCCGCAGCGCCACTGACAATGCTCCGCAGCAACTGCACGTGATCGGCATGGGCAAACTGGGCGGCGCCGAACTCAACGCCTCCTCCGACATCGACCTGGTATTCCTTTATCCCGAGGAAGGTGAAACGGACGGCGGACGGCCGTTAAGCAACCATGAGTTCTTCACGCGGATGGGACGGCGTTTGATTGCGGCACTGAATGAATGGACTGAGGATGGTTTCGTATTTCGCGTTGACACCCGCTTGCGGCCGTACGGCGACGGCGGGCCGCTGGTCGTCAGCTTCGAGATGCTCGAGAACTATCTGATTACCCAGGGCCGCGCCTGGGAACGCTATGCCTGGATCAAGGCCCGCCCGCTGACCGGCGATCAGACGGCGTCATTGCTGGCGCTGATCCGTCCCTTCGTTTTCCGCCGGCATCTTGATTACAGTGTATTCGCATCCATGCGCAACCTGCACAGCCAGGTCCGTCACGAAGTCAACCGCCGCGACCGGTTCGACAACATCAAACTTGGACCTGGCGGCATCCGCGAAATCGAATTCATCGCCCAGGTGTTCCAGCTGATACGCGGTGGACATGAACACGCGCTGCAACAACAGACCACACTGCCTGTACTGGCGGCGCTGGGCGAACGCCAGTTCATCACAACTGAAGCAGCCGCTGAACTCCATGCCGCCTATGTATTTTTACGCAATCTTGAACACCGCCTGCAGTATCGCGACGATCAACAAACCCAGGACCTGCCTGCAGACCCAGCCGAACGAGGGCTGCTGGCGATCAGCATGGGTTTTGTCGACGCCGCGGCCTTTGCCACGGCGCTGGCACAGCATCGTGCCGCCGTTTCCCAGCAATTCGAATCTATTTTCGCCGCCAATGACAGCAAGGAGCATCAATTCGCAGGGCTCTGGCATGAATTAGACGCTGAGGATACGCGGGCTGCTGAACAGCTGTCTGCCATGGGTTATGCCCATGCGGCCGAAATCTGCCGACGCCTTTCCTTGTTCCGTCACGGCAGCCGCTACCGCCAGATGCCCGCGGACAGCCAGCGACGACTGGACCGGCTGGTGCCGGCAGCAATCGCTGCGGCATCCGCCCACCGCAATCCCGATGCCACGCTGGAACGGCTGCTGGAGCTGTTCGAGGGCATCAGCCGCCGCGAAGCCTATCTCGCACTGTTGCACGAATACCCGCACGCCCTGGACCGCGTCGCCGGCCTGATGAGCGCCAGTCCGTGGGTCGCGCAGTACATCACCCAGCACCCCATCCTGCTTGACGATCTGCTCGACAGCCGCTCACTGCTGGCCGCGCCGGACTGGGACAGCCTGCGCACGGAATTGCAGGCCAGCCTGGCCGCTGCCGCCGGGGACATCGAGCGACAGATGGATTTGCTCCGGCATTTCAAGAACACCCAGACGCTGCATTGCATCGCACAGGATCTCGCCGGTTCACTGCCCCTGGAAGCGCTGAGCGACCGACTGTCGGATCTTGCCTGTGTCATCCTCGAGGAAGTGCTCAGCCTGTCGTGGCAGGGGCTGCAGCAGCGCCACTGCGACATCCCCCATTTCGCCATCGTCGGTTACGGCAAGCTGGGTGGGAAGGAACTGGGCTATGCCTCGGACCTGGACATCGTATTCGTCTACGATGATGCCGCACCGGAAGCCGCCGAAAATTACGCGCGCCTCGCCCAGCGTATCAACAACTGGCTGACCAGCGTCACAGTGGCCGGCGTGCTTTATGAAACCGACCTGCGCCTGCGGCCGAACGGTGCAGGTGGACTGCTGGTCACGCCACTGGAAAGCATGCGCCAGTATCAGCTAGCGCAGGCCTGGCTGTGGGAACATCAGGCGCTGACACGTGCGCGCAGCGTGGCTGGCGACATAAAAATCGGGCGTGCTTTTGAGGAATTGCGGGTTGCCGTGTTATGCGCCCCACATGACCCGGCTGGCTTGCGCGATGAAATTCTCGGCATGCGCAAGAAAATGCTCGACGCCCATCCCAACACCAGCGAACTGTTCGACATCAAGCATGACCCCGGCGGCATCATCGATGTGGAATTCATGGTGCAGTACCTGGTACTGGGGCATGCGCACGCACATCCCGAGCTGGCCGCCAACGCGGGCAATCTGGCACTGCTGAAGATTTCAGCAGAACTGGGGCTGATCGAATCCGGACATGCTGAAGCAGTACACGCCGCTTATCGCCAGTTTCGCGAGCTGCAACACCAGTTGCGGCTCGCCGGCGAAAAATATGCGCGCGTGGAACCAGCCGGGGTGGCGACTTCGACAACGGCAGTCCTGACGCTTTGGAAAACCCTGTTCGGCACCCCGGGTACTGCGCAGCCGCCTGGAATAGCCTAGACGGTCACGTCCCGCAGATGGGGCGCCAGATCCAGCAGACGGTGAACCTCGATCTGCCCCTTGCCCTTGATGTTCAGGTGCATTGCCGCATCGAATTGAAACAGGTTCCGGCAGCGTCGGTAGGTGAGATCGTCGACGAGTATGGCGCCTTCCTTGGCTTCCCCCGTCACCCGGCTGGCCATGTTGACGGTATCTCCCCACAGGTCGTAAATGAACTTGCGGGTCCCGATGACCCCTGCAACCACCGGCCCTGAACAGATGCCGACATGGATGCCGATCTCGATTTGTCTTTTTACGGAAAACTCCGCCATGTATTGGCGCATGTCCAGCGCCAGCCGCAGCATCGACGACGTGTAGTCGCGGGCATCAACGGCAAAATCCACGCCGTCATGTTCGCGCAGCCCGCCGGCAACCATGTAGGCATCGCCTATGGTTTTGATTTTCTCGAGTTGGTGAAAATCCGCCAGCGCATCAAATTTCGAAAATACCTCGTTCAGCAACTCCACCATCGCTTTCGGCGGTACATTCTGCGCCAGTTCGGTAAAGTTGATGATGTCGGCAAACATCACGGTAACGTCAGCAAAACCATCGGCAATGATGCCCTGCTGGTCCTTCAGCCGTTGCGCGATCGGTGCCGGCAGAATGTTGAGCAGCAGCGCTTCCGATTTCTCCTGCTCGACTCGCAACAGGCGGTTTTGCTTGTTTACGGCAGTTTCCAGCTTGTCGCGCTGACTCACGAAATAGCTGATCAGCATGTACATGATGGTCGACATCGCGGCGAAATTCAGGGTGAAGAATACCGCGATGCTTTGCATCGTAACGCCCGACTCCACGCCGTCCGTCAGCCAGTAATCAAAAAAACCGGAGATCGCGGTCAATACGATGTAGGCAAAAAACCACGGCAATGACTGACGCGCGCCCTGGAAGATCATCACGCCCACAGGCGCCAGCAACGCCCACAACACCACGCCCGAGGAACTGACGAAACTGCCGATGCTCCATTGCATGATGAACGGCACGAACAGGAACAGGGTGACCTGCAGGGTGCGGAATACCGCAAAATTGAGCGTATAGACGTAATACGCCAGCGAGATCGCCGACACCGCCAGGTAAGTCAGGGGCACTGTCGAAGAAAACTTGATGCCCATGGCCCAGTACAACGCCAGCCACAACATCGAGCCGAACCCCATCAACCCGCAGGCAAAAATGAGCAGCGTCTTGTTGAGCCGCTCCTGCTCGCTGTCCTGAGCATTGATAATGCGTTCGCTCAGGCCGTTGAGCCGGGCGCGCAGTTTTGCCAGCATTTAATCTCCCACTCAGGTCCGCCGGATATCGGCTGGAGCCCCCCCTGCAATCAATGCCGTATTGTATCCGGTAACCGCGCGCTCTTGAACAAAGCAGGAATTTCCCGCCTGAAATTCCGGCGCGCATCGGCAGTGCCGGGCAAATCAGCTAAAATGCCCAGCGGTGCAAGCCAAGCGCCACATGCAATCCAGGCTTGCAGGCAACAAAGATCGACTTAACTTGAACTTAATCGGGAGAACATCGGCATGTCCATGGCTGATCGCGACGGGCAAATCTGGTATGACGGGAAACTGGTGCCCTGGCGCGATGCAACGACCCACGTCCTGACCCACTCCCTTCATTACGGGCTGGCAGTGTTCGAAGGCGTCAGGGCCTACAAGACCGATACCGGCACCGCCATATTCCGGCTGAAAGACCATACCGACCGGTTTTACAATTCCGCACACATCTACATGATGAAGATTCCCTACACCAGGGAAGTGCTGATGGAAGCGCACAAGGAAGTCGTGCGCGCCAACAAGCTGGAATCATGCTACATCCGCCCGATCGCTTTTTTCGGTTCGGAAAAAATGGGCGTGTCACCCAAGGGCGTCAGCGTGCACGTCGCCATCGCTGCCTGGCCTTGGGGCGCCTATCTTGGCGCTGATGCTCTTGAAAAAGGCATCCGCGTGAAGACCTCATCCTACGCCCGCCACCATGTCAACGTCTCGATGTGCCGGGCGAAGTACTCCGGCTCCTACGCCAACTCCATCCTCGCCAACCTCGAAGCTACCGAACACGGCTATGACGAAGGTCTGCTGCTGGATGTCGATGGCTTTGTTGCCGAAGGCTCGGGCGAAAACCTGTTCATGGTCAAAAACGGCAAGCTCTACGAACCGGAACTCACCAGTTCGCTGATCGGAATCACCCGCGAATCCATCATCACGCTGGCCCAGGAAATGGGCTACACAGTCACCGCCAAGCGGATTACACGCGACGACCTGTATATAGCCGACGAAGCCTTTTTTACCGGCACCGCCGCCGAAGTCACGCCGATACGCGAGCTCGACGGCCGCACCATCGGCGACGGCAAGCGCGGCCCGATCACCGAACGCCTGCAGAAAAAATTCTTCGAATGCGTGAACGCCAAGGCTGCAGAACATCACGACTGGCTGTCGCCAGTAGCCGCCTGATTGGACATTATCCAAACGACCATGACACAGCCTGCTGAAAATAAATTGCGTCTGATCGAGGTCACCGCCAGCAATCTGCCTTTGCATTGCCCGATGCCCGACATGCTGCTGTGGAATGCCCATCCGCGCGTATTCCTGCCGATCGAAGAAACCGGCGAAGCACTGTGCCCCTACTGCGGCACGCGTTATACGCTGAAAGGCGGCGCAGCCGCCGGGCATCACTGAATGATGAACGCGGAGCCGTTGCTGCCGTTCCGCGCGCATCGTCGCCCATGAACATACTTATCGTCGGCCCGTCCTGGGTTGGCGATACGGTCATATCGCAGTCGCTGCTCAAACTGCTGAAACAGCAACATCCGGCGGCGCAGATCGATTACCTCGCGCCGCCATGGACACTGCCGCTGCTCGCACGCATGCCGGAAGTGCGGCGAGGCATCACCAACCCCTTCGGCCACGGCGCACTCCGGTTTGGTGAACGCCGCGCCCTCGGCAAGTCACTACGGGCACAAACCTACGATCACGCACTGGTATTGCCGAATTCATGGAAATCAGCGTTGATCCCGTGGTTCGCCGGAATTCCCCTGCGCACCGGTTTCCGCGGCGAGGCACGCTGGGGTCTGCTTAACGATCTGCGACAGCTGGACGCTGCAGCGTTGCCGCAAATGGTGCAGCGTTTCGATGCGCTGGCGCTGCCTGCCGGCGGCGCATTGCCGTCAGCGTTGCCGCTACCGGAACTGCAATCAACCACGGCGCAACAACAACAGTTGCTGGCACGGCTTGGATTAAACACCGGGAACCCAGCGGTGGCGTTCTGCCCCGGCGCCGAATACGGTCCGGCGAAACGCTGGCCGGAAATTCATTTCGCCAGCCTGGCACGCCTGCTGGCTGCGCGGGGTTATGCAGTCTGGCTGATCGGGTCGCCGAAAGATCATGCCGTAGCTGAAACCATCGCGAAAAATGCTGGTAATGCCTGCATCAATCTCTGCGGCAAAACCGACATTGCCGAAGCCGCCGACCTGCTCGCCGCCGCTCGTCTGGTCGTCACCAACGATTCCGGCCTGATGCATGTTGCGGCTGCCGTCGGCAGCCCGGTCATTGCACTTTACGGCTCAAGTTCACCACAGTTCACGCCGCCACTGAGCGCCGCCGCCCAGGTCCTCACGCTGGACCTGGAGTGCAGTCCGTGTTTCGAGCGCATCTGCCCGCTCGGCCATTTCAAATGCCTCAACGACCTGACCGCTGAGCGCGTTTTCGCCGCTATCGATTTTGCTAGAATCGGCGCCTGATCCGCATAGCCGGAAATGCTTGGGGAACTGCGTGAAAAAAACCCTGTTCGCCACACCACAGGATGCCGAAGCGGCGTTTTACGAGGCATTTGTTAAACGCGATCTCGATGCAATGATGGAAGTGTGGGCGGATGACGACGACATTTACTGCGTACATCCGGGCAGTGCACGCATTTCCGGCATCGAGCACATACGCGAATCCTGGCGCCAGTTGTTTGCCGGCGGACAGGATCTGCGATTCAGCCTGCACGAACAGCAGATGATCCACACCATGATGCTCGCGGTACACAGTGTTTACGAACATGTTTCCGTCGCGGGCCAGTCACGTACGCGGCAGCCGATGATCGCCACCAACGTCTATCAACGCACAGAACGCGGCTGGCGCATGGTTGCGCATCACGCCGCCGCCGCGCCGGTTACGGTCCAAGCCAATGCGGCGGAAGAGCCGGCTAACAAGACCCTGCACTGAGGCAGTCGCCAAAAACTGCAAGCAACGCGCCATGGGTGCAGCATCACACTGCCCAGTCCCGCATTGCGTGTCCGCATGACGGAATTCACGACTTAAACATGGCAGCCTTCCGCTATACTTGAGTAGTCCGTTTCGTGGACGAACCATATTCGGCGCTGCCGCAATATACGTGCAACGCCAGCAACGCAAAAAACCGAACACCTCCGCCACAACCCGAACCAGATTCATAGACTCCCATTCCAGCCATCACCATGCCTGAACCGCAACGCCCCTCCGAACTGTCATTGCCCACACGCAGCACCAAACCGCGCCGCCGGGGCATCACTTCGATGATCGATTTCGGACCCGACACCTTCGGCTGGTCCGGTGGTGAGCGCGGCATAGCCGATCTGCTGGATGTCGCAGCTGATTACATCGATTACGCCAAGATCTACGCGATGAATGCCTTGCTGATCCCGGCGGAGGTGGTTAAACGCACAACCAGACTCTATCTGGACGCCGGCGTAATGCCTTTTGCCGGCGGCATCCTGTTCGAATACGCCTGGCATCGTAATGAAATTGAGGGCCTGATCGCCTTGTTGAAGCGTTTGGCGATTCCCGGCCTCGAGATTTCCGAGAACTACGTAACGCTGTCCGAAGATGAGCGCTCGAAGATGATTGACCGCTTCCAGCACGCTGGCGTGAAAGTGGTGTACGAATTCGGTCGTAAAAATCCGGAAGACCCGCTGAGCCTGGATTATCTTGAGGGCATCGTGCGCTCGGTGGCCGCGCAAGGCATCCATCACGTGACCGTTGAACAATGCGAAATGGATCTGCTCGCCAAGGATGCACCTGCCAGCCTGAAAGCACTGTCGACTCAGGACTGGTTTGATCATGTCGTGATCGAAGCCGACCCTTATTGCTTCCCGCAGCAGCATGTGCAGATGCTGCGCGACTTCGGCCGCGAAGTGAATCTCGCCAACATCGCCCCGGGCCAGGTGCTGCGGCTGGAAGGCTTTCGCCAGGGCATAGGTCGCGCAGTCAACTATTCACTACTGTCCGGTGATGACACACGCCCGGCCGGCATAGACCGGTAATTTAATAACCTGTTGATTTAATTAATATTTAAGAGGGCGCGCTCAAAAACCAAGTGCAACATTTCTCGGAGAGAATGTTGCATGGGAAAAATCTACAGTCAATTGAGTATTGAAGAGCGAACGATGATCCAGACGCAGTTGGAGATGGGGGTCAAACCGGCA